>Ga0070682_100000452_pt1 | contig 26004 bp, 20 predicted proteins | sample KBSC63LmetaG_FD_64668 | JGI IMG/M metagenome (GOLD analysis project Ga0070682, IMG submission 64668) | Corn rhizosphere microbial communities from Kellogg Biological Station, Michigan, USA - KBS C6-3L metaG | ecosystem: Host-associated > Plants > Roots > Rhizosphere | place: USA: Michigan...
GCGCTCGGCACTAATCCCAAACCAGCCAGCGAGCTGGTTAATGAACGCGTTCTCTTCCTCGGCCACGTCGTCGTCGGCGAGTGCGACGGCGGCGGCGAGCGCAAAGGCGCTTTCGGCGTCGCTCGGCTCGACCGAGATCGTTTCGGCGATTTGGCGGAGGCGCTCGTCGCGGCCTTCCTGCTCGAGGCGACGCTGGTAGTTCTGGAGCATCACGGCGATCGTGCCGGAATGGAGCGCGTCGTCCGTCAGGCCGCGAATGCCGCCGCGCACGGCATCGTGCTCGTCGTTCGTGAGCTTGCCGTCGGCGGCCATCATCAAGAACATCGTCTCCGCGAACGGGTCGACGCGGTTGAGCGCCACGACCTCCTCGGTGGAGAGCATTCCCTCACGCGTCAGCGTTTCGTAGGCTGACGACACGATGAGGCTCGGGCGACGCCCGCTTTGAAGGAGTGCGTCACGGAGCCGCTCGATGGTGCGCGTCTTGAGCTTCACGGCGAACGTCGAGACTAACAGCACGGCGCCTGCGACCTCAAAGCGTCGAGGCGCTCGGGCTCGCTTATGCAAACACCTCCACAGGATTCCTACAGTGGGGCTAGCGAGCGAAGCGTTGACCTGCCTGGATTTTCAGTGGTTTTTTGCGGTTTCGGCCTCGCTGAAAGGGCATTTCGACGCTACAATCGTATGTCCCACACGCGGGTACATCCCCGCACCTGGAGGCCAATCGAATGCAAACCGAGACCGAAGACCGCTGGTACGTTGAGGTCGGTGGCGCGCCGAAGATGATGACGCTCGACGAGCTCGTCGAGGCGTTCGAGGCAAGCACCATCAACTCCAAGACGCTGGTCTGCGAAGTCGGCGGCTCCGAGTGGAAGCCCCTTTCAGAGGTTGCCGATCTCGGGGACGACGAGGAAGCGGGCCCGCTGAGCCAGCAGGCTCCGGCCGTCGCGGCCTACGTGACGCCGTCGAAGCTGCCTCCCGCTCCGGCTGCTCGCTCCGTGGCCCCCGTTCCAGTGGGCGCCTCGAGCGCGTTTCCTCCGGCCGTCGCTCGCCAGACGCTGAGCGCCTGGCCGCCCGCGGTCAATCCCTCTCGCCCCCCGGCCCTTGGCTCGGTTGCCCCGATGTCGGCCCCGTCGAACTCGGTGGTGCCGCCGAGCATGATGCCGGTCGTTCAGGACCTGAGTATCCCCTCAGACGACGAATTCAAGCCCCGGCGGAGCAAGGCGCCCTTCGTCGCCGCGGCAGCGGTGATGCTGCTCGTCGGCGGTGCGCTCGCCGCGGCGAAGTTCGGCGGCGGCGGCGAGGTGCGCGCGGCGGCCGTTCCCGTCCCCGCGGCTCCTCCGCCCGCAGCGGCCATGCCGGTCGAGACGGCGACGACCGTGGCGGCGGCGACCCCGCCGAGCACGCCGGCGCCCACGCCGAGCAGCGACAGCGCGGCAACCACGGGCAGCGGCGACAAGGACAAGGCGTCCGACTCGAGCGACAAGCGTCTCTCCGACGACGCGAAGACCAAGCTCAAGGAAGCGGACAAGACGCGCGCCGACAAGAAGAAGGCGGCGAAGGCGACGCGCGGCCACGCGTCCGCACGCAGCAAGAGCAGCAGCGGTGGCAGCGGCGTGTTCCGCAACGGCGGCAGCGCCGACGACCCGCTCAACTCCAAGCTCTAAGGTCCTCCAAACGACGCGAGGCCTCGTCACCGGCAAGCGCCGGGGTCGAGGCCTCGAGTCATTTTGGTGTACGCGCGCGCTAGTTCTTGACGATGCCGGACTCGGGGCGTCGCGGGCTCACCGTCGGGACGACGACGAGGCTCGCGTCCTCGGGCAGCGGCAAGGCGCCGAGGCGCGCACGGAGCTTCTCCTCGAGGCCGTCGTGGCTCTGGGCGGCGAGCTCGTGGGCGCTCTCCGGGAGCCCGAGACCCGTCCAGAGTTGGCTCGTGTCGTCGAGCGAGCCGCCCGTTGCGCCGTCGGAGGCGACGAACCAGATGCTGCCGGGCGCGAGCGGAATGAGCTCGTACGGATGGGCGCGATGCGAGCGCGGGCCGATGTCGCCCGAGAGCGCTGGCATCTGCAACAGGCGGCCGTCGGGCAGCACGCAGGCGACCGGCGGCATGCCGGCGTTCAGCAGCTCCACGCGACCGTGCATCGGGTGCGCCTTGAGCGCCACGACACCTACACTGGCCGCCACCGCCTGACAGACGATGCTGCGCAAGCTGTTGGCGAGAACGTGCATCGGCTCGTGCTCGGCGAGCGACACGAGGGCGCTCGAGGCGAGCCGGGCGCGCAACGCTTCCTGATCTCGCGCCGCGCGAACGTCGAGGACGACGAGGCACACGGCGCCGTCACGCTCGGTGACGATTTCGATCGCGTCGGAGGCGCGACGACCGCGCAGCGTGCACGCGATGACGCCGGGCGAGAGAAGTGGATCTCGGTCGGAAGCGGGGCTCATGAGCACCCCTTCCGCAAGAGCCGTTCCATGTCGATTTCGGAGCGCGCAACCGCGCAAGGGCGCGGAAGGTGGTCGCCACCGGTCGCCGGGTGACTGCCCGCGAAGAAAAGCGTTTCAGAATGAGAAACCCGGACGTCTCGCTTCGGGACGCGCGCGACGCCTGCGAGCGGGCCGGGGCCGATGTGGGTGCGAGGGACTCAAGTGTTTTCCAGGGGTTCCATTCACGAGGTGTGGCCCTAATCCTTGGCCCGATTCGTGCCGTTCCAGGTCCTGTGACTCACCATCCGACGACCCCGAACGCCGCCGAGCCGGCCTTCGAGATTCTTCCGACTACCGACGTGGTGGCGCTCGTCGAGGACGACGCGACCACGCGCATGCTCACTCGCGCCTGGCTCGAATCCGCCGGCTACACGGTCGTCGAGTACGACTCGGAGCGCGCCGTGCGCGAAGGCGACGGGCTCGCGCCCACCGTCGCGTGCGTAGACCTAGGACTCGGTGAGCATAGCGGCTTCGACGTGATCAGCTTCCTGCGGGAGCGTGACGGCGAGCTGCCCATCATCGTCGTGACGGCCGAGCGCGAAGTGGACACCGCTGTCGCGGCCATGCGCGCCGGTGCGTACGATTACCTGACGAAGCCCGTCGATCGCGATCGTCTGCTTCTCTCCGTGCGCCGCGCCTGCGAGCGGCGGCGGCTCGTGGATCGCGTGAAGAACCTGCAGAGCGAGCTCGCGACGGGACCGCTCGCCGGTACCGTGGTCGGCGCCGGCGGCGCGATGCGCGAGCTGTCGCGACAGGTCGAGCGCGTCATCGAGAGCGACGTTGCGGTGTGCTTGCTCGGCGAGAGCGGCACGGGCAAGGAGCTCGTAGCTCGCGCGATTCACCGCGGCGGGCCGCGTCGTTCCGGCCAATTCGTCGCCATCAACTGCGCGGCGATTCCGGCCTCGCTCCAGGAATCCGAGCTGTTCGGGCACGAGCGCGGCGCCTTCACGGGCGCGATCCAGACGCGCCTCGGCTGCTTCGAGCGCGCGCGCGGCGGAACGCTCCTGCTCGACGAGGTCGGCGAGATGAGCCCCGCGACCCAGGCGGTGCTCTTGCGCACGTTGCAAGAGCACACGGTGCGTCGCGTCGGCGGCAGCCAAGAGATCCCGGTCGACGTGCGGATCGTCTGCGCGACGCATCGCGATCTGCGCGGCGAGGTCGACGCGGGCCGCTTCCGCGAGGATCTCTACTTCCGGCTCGTCGTCTATCCGATTCAGCTGCCGGCGCTTCGTGATCGCGTCGAGGACATCCCCGCGCTCGTGACGCACTTTTTGGACAAGCTGCGCATCCGCACGGCGCACGGCGTGCGCGGGCTCTCGGCCGAGGCGCTCGATGCGCTCGCGCGCCACGCGTGGCCGGGTAACGTCCGCGAGCTCGAGAACGTGATTCATCGCAGCGTGCTCGCCTGTCGCGGTCAGGAGATCGGCCTCGCCGATTTGCCGCCGGATCTGCGCTCGATCAGCGTGGGACCGAGCGTGCGGCAGGTCGGCGACGACCTGCTCGGCGACGAGGACGAGGTCGTGACGCTGCGGGAGCTCGAGCAGCGCGCGATCCGCAAGGCCCTCAAGCTCACGCGCGGCAGCGTCGGTCGTGCTGCGAAGCTGCTCGGGATCGGTCGCGCGACGCTCTACCGGCGCTTGGCCGAGCTCGACGTGTCCCAAGAGACCGTAGGGAGAATCGTGGCATGAGCGCGAGTTGGGGAGGGAACAGCTTTCCGCCCGGCATGCCGACGCTGAATCAGCATCGGCTCGACACGATCGAGCGCGACGTGTCGCGGGAGTTCTTGATCGAGCTCGTCGCGCTCTTCGTTTCGGACGTGGCGCTCCGGCTCGAGCGGCTTTCGGACGCCGTGAAGCTCCGTGAAACCGCCAAGGCGGCCGCCTTCGCGCACGCGCTGCAGGGCGCAGCCGCGAGCCTCGGCGTGCTCCGGTTGCGCGCCGTCGCGCAGCGGCTCGAAGAGCTCGTCGAGCAAGACGACTGGGGAGCCTCCGAGGCGACACTCGCGCGCCTGATGAGCGAGTTCGTGCTCGTGCGCTCGGTCTTGCAGACCGTCGGCGAAACGCCGCCCGCGTCGAAGCAGCCGAAAAACTCCGAGAGCCAGGGAGCGGCGGCCCCGGCCCCGTCGATCCCGCCGCCCAGCGTGAGACCGAGCGAGCGGCCCAGCGCACGACCGAGCGAGCTGCCCTGACGTCACGCGTGAAGCGGGGGGATCTGCCTACGGAGCCTCGAAGGCGGCGCTCACCGACGCGGCGTCCGTGACGGGCGCGCGGCACGCGAAGTTTCGACACACGTAAAGCGCGGCCTGTCCGTTCACGAGCGACTTCCCTTCGAGCAGGGGCAGCCGCGACGCACCGGCGCCAGGGTCGGCGTGCGCGCGGAGAACGTGGGGGAGATAGTGCCCGGCGAGGGCGGCTTCGAGCGCCTCGCGCTCGGCGCTCCCGGCGCTGCCGACCACCGCGAGCTCGAGCGGCGGCGCTTCGAGCAGCTCGATCACGGAAAGCGACGTCGCGAAGGCGCGCGGTGCCTGACCCACGAGCTTGCCGTACGCTTCGATCGCTTGACGGGCGCGTTCGGCGAGCTCGGGCCGGTCGAAGTGGCGCGCCAAGCGACCGAGCGCGCGCGCCGCGACGGCGTTCGAGCTCGGGAGCGCGCCGTCGTGACTTTCGCGCGGGCGCGCCACGAGCGCCTCGTGCCGCTCGGCCGTCGTGAAAAGCGCGCCCGTGCCGCCGCCGAAATCGGTGAGCATTCGTTCGGCGAGCGCGAGCGCCTCGTGCAGGAACGACTCTGCGCCGCCGGCTTCGTACAGCGTGACGAGCGCGTCGCTCACGAACGCGTAGTCCTCGAGGTAGGCGTCGAGGTGCGCGCGCCCGCCGCGCGCGGTGCGGTAGAGCCCGCCGTCGGGCCTCCGCAGCCGCTCGAGCACGAAGCGCGCGGCGCGCTCCGCCGATGCGAGGTAGCGACGGTCGCGCAGCACGCGAAATCCCTCCGCCATCGCTCCGAGCATCAGCCCGTTCCAGGCCGCAATCACCTTGTCATCGAGCAGCGGCGGGACGCGCGCGCGGCGCACCTCGAAGAGCGCCTCGCGCGAGCGGGCAAGCGAGCGGTCGAGCAGCTCCGGCGCGACGCCGAGCGCGCGCGCCGCGTCGTCGAGCCGCTGCGGGCGGTGGAGCACGTTGTGCCCCTCCCAATTGCCCTCCGGCGTCACGTCGTAGAAGAACGCGAACCATTCGGCGCTTTCCGGCTCGAGCGCGGACTGGACCTCGTCGAGCGAGAACACGAAGTACTTCCCTTCGACGCCCTCACTGTCGGCGTCGGTCGCCGAAAAGTAGCCGCCGTCCTCACCCTGCATCTCGCGCACGACGTAGTCGAGCGTTTCGCTCGCAACGCGGCGGAACTCCGGGTCCGCTGTCACCTGGAAGGCGGCGAGGTACACCTTCGTGAGCTCGGCGTTGTCGTAGAGCATCTTCTCGAAGTGCGGGACGAGCCAGCGCTCGTCCGTCGAATAGCGGGCGAAGCCGCCGCCGAGCTGATCGTAGATGCCGCCGTCCTTCATGGCGTCGAGGGTGCGGCGCGCCATCGCGAGCGCATGCGGGTCCCCCGTGCGGCGGTGATGCCGGAGGAGTAGCTCGAGCGAAGCTGAGGGCGGAAACTTCGGCGCGCGCGTGAAGCCGCCCCAGCGCTCGTCGAAATGGCGCGCGAGCTCGCGCACGGCGCCGGCAACGAGCTCGCTCGAAACCTGCCCTTGTGCCTCGTGCTCGAACTGAGCGCGCATGTGGCGCGTGAGCTCGGCGGCTTGCTCGAGCAGCTCGGGGCGGCGCGTGCGCCAGAGCTCCGCGATGCGCCCGAGCAGCGTGGGGAAGCCCGGTCGACCCGAACGATCGCTCGGTGGGAAATACGTGCCGGCGAAGAAGGGGCGCTGCTCCGCATCGAGGAAAACGCTCATCGGCCAGCCGCCGCTGCCCGAGAGCGCGACGGTCGCCGCCATGTAGATTTCGTCGAGGTCGGGTCGCTCCTCGCGGTCCACCTTGATGGCGACGAAGTTTTCGTTGAGCAGAAGCGCGATGGCCTCGTGCTCGAAACTTTCGCGCTCCATCACGTGGCACCAGTGGCAAGCGGCGTAGCCGATGCTCAAAAAAATCGGCTTGTCCTCGCGTTTCGCGCGCTCGAGCGCTTCCTCCCCCCAGGGGTACCAATCCACGGGATTGTTCGCGTGCTGGAGCAAATAGGGGCTGGTCTCGCGGGCGAGTCGATTCGGCACGACGTCGCTCTACGATCGCGGTCGTCGCTCGCAAGCGCGCTCCCCGCGCACGGGTTCTGCTAGGCTCGCCGCCGTGGCGAGGAATAGAAAATCTTCTCTTTCGCGCGCCCGGGGCCGCCGCGTAGCGCTGATCGTTCTGGGCGCAACGGGCCTTGCCGCGGGAGCTTGTGGGCGCTCCAACGTGCTCTACACGGACGACGCGTTCGGCTCCGGTCAGTTCGCGAGGGGAGGGACGGGCGGCGCCCTGCACACCGGTGGCACCGGTGGCACCGGTGGCAGCGGAGCGATTGGGGTCGGCGGAAGCGTGGGCGGCGGTGGTGGCACCGTGAGCACGGGCGGCTCGTTCGCGATGGGCGGGAGCCAATCGCTCGGCGGCTCTTCGGGAATCGCGGGCGCGGGCGGCTCCTTCGTTGCCGGTGCGGCCGGGCAGGGGCCGTTCGCGTGCTCGGCCGTCTCGGCCACGTGCGACGTGTTCCACGAGTTTCCGCTCCAGGCGGGCGTTACCTGGGGCAATGGCGCCTTCACCGGCGGCATCACCGTGTTCGGAGCGCTGAAGCGCGAAGACGACGCGACCGGGCTCCACGTGACCGGCGAAGTCGCCACCTCGATGCCGGGCGGCTTCACCCTTTGGTTCAGCCGCTGCTCGGACCTCGCCGCGTACACGGGGCTCCTGATGACGCTGAGCGGAACGAGCCTGCCGCCGAACGGCTACGTGACGTTGCAGGTTCTGACCAACAGCGACTACCCCTGGCAGTCGGCACCGGAAGAGGGCAAGGGCGCCTGCACGTCCGCGACCCGGAGCCCGACGTTCAGCGACTGCGTCCCGCCCGAGGTCGAGGTCAAGGTGACCGGCTCGCCGCTCGCCATCGACTGGACGGCGATCATGGGGGGCATGCCGAAAGCCTGGAGCGGAACGGACAGCCCGCGCGAGCTCGTCGGCTTGCAGTGGGTGTTCCCTGTCGACGAGGCACAGTCGTATCTCGTCGACTTGCGACTCGACGACCTCTACTTCATCTCCGCCGATGCGCCGACCGACTGCGTGACCTCAGCGGCCAGTGGGGGCATGGGCGGAATGGGCGGCATGAGCGGAATGGCCGGCGGTAGCGGTATGGCTGGCATCAGCGGCATGGCTGGCACGGCCGGCACGGCAGAGGCCGGAGCTGGAAACGAAGGCGGCTTCGGCGGTGAAGCGGGTGTTCCTGCGACCGGTGGCGCGCCGGATGCCGGCTTTGGCGGCATCTGAGCCGCACAAATGCTAGGGGCAGTGCCCCGATGCAGCGCTTCGAGCACCCGTACGCGAAGTTTCTCGATCGCGTCGAGAAGCCCAGCCGCTACACCGGCGCGGAGCACGGCACGCGCAAGAAGGATTGGTCCGCCGTCGAGGCGCGGATCTGCCTCGCGTTTCCCGACATCTACGACATCGGGATGAGCCACCTCGGTTTCAGGATGCTCTACAAGATCCTGAACGACGACCCGCGCACGCTCGCCGAGCGCGCGTACACGCCCTGGGTCGACATGCAGCGCGAGCTTCGCGCGCACGGAAAGCTCTTGGTCGCGCTCGAGAGCGCGCGGCCGCTCGTCGATTTCGACGTCGTCGGCTTCTCGCTCCAGTACGAGCTCACCTACACGAACATCCTCACGATGCTCGAGCTCGGCGGCATCCCGCTCCGAAGCGAGCAGCGGAGCGAGGACGATCCGCTGGTCGTCGCCGGCGGCCCCGTCGGCACGCACGCCGAGCCGATGTCGCCCTTCCTCGACGCCGTCCTGATCGGCGACGGCGAAGAGGCGGCGACCGAGATCGCCCTCGCCTGGGTGCGCGCAAAGAAGGCCGGCCGCTCGCGCGCGGAGCGCCTCGCCGAGCTCGCGCGCATCCCGGGGGTCTACGTGCCCTCGCTCTACGAGACGGAGCTCGACGCCGACAGCGGCTTCGAGGTCGTCGCGCGCGCGAAGCAGCCCCGCGTGCCCTACCCCGTCGAGCGCCGCATGCTCGCGGATATCTCGCGGTTTCCCTTCCCCGACGACGGCCCGGTCGGTGGCCCCGAGGCGATCTTCGATCGCATGAGCATCGAGGTGGCGCGTGGCTGCACCGAAGGCTGCCGCTTCTGCCAGGCGGGCATGATCTACCGCCCCGTGCGCGAGCGCGATCCCGCGGAGGTGATCGACACCGTGATGCGTGCGCTCGACAAGTCGGGTCAGGACGAGGTGAGCCTCACCGCGCTCTCGACCGCGGACGTGAGCTCGATCTCACCGCTCATCAAGAGCCTGACCGCGAAGACGGCGCCCGAGCGCGTGAGCCTCGGCGTCGCGTCCTTGCGTGCCTACGGTCTCGCCGAAGACCTGCTCGACGATCTCGGTCGCGTGCGCGCGAGCGGTCTCACCTTCGCGCCGGAAGCGGGCACGCAGCGCATGCGTGACGTGATCAGCAAGAACGTCACCGAAGAGCAGCTGCTCGAAACCGCCGAACGCGCCTTCTCGCGCGGCTTCGCCAAGATGAAGCTCTACTTCATCATCGGTCTACCGACGGAAGAGGACGAGGACGTGCTCGGCATCGTCGAGGTCGGCAAGAATGCCCTCGGCGTGGGTAAGCGACTCGGCCGCACCGTGAAGGTGACGGTCAGCGTCTCGAGCCACGTGCCGAAGCCGCACACGCCCTTCCAGTGGTGCGCCATGGACACGCTCGGCGAAATCGAGCGAAAGCAGGCGCTCCTCCGCAACGCCGCGCGCACGACGCGCGCGCTCGGGCTGAAGACGCACGACGCGACGACGAGCGTGCTCGAGGGCATCCTCGCGCGCGGCGATCGGCGCCTTGCCGCCGTGATCGAGCGCGCGTTTCTCGGCGGCGCGCGCTTCGACTCCTGGGACGATCACCTGCGGCTCGATCTCTGGCAGGAAGCGCTCGAGCACTTCGGTATCGATACGAACGTCTTTCTCGGCACGATCCGCGTGGGAGCGCGCGTGCCGTGGGACCACCTCGACATCGGCCTGGAAGACGGCTTTTTGGCGCGCGAGTACCGGAAGGCGCTCGCCGGTCGCGCGAGCCCGCCGTGCGGCAAGGTCGCGGGCGCGTTCATTCACGCGACGAACGCCGCCGACGCCGAAGCCGAGAAGCGCCGTCTGGTTTGCTACGACTGCGGCATCGCGTGCGACCTCGGCAAGATGCGCGAGGAGCGCCTCGTGTTCCTGCGCAAGCTCGGCGCGAACGAGCGTCCCGTCGCGGCCACGCCCGCGGCGCCCGTTGCGCCCGCCGTGTCGGAGCCGGCAGCGCCACCCACCGAGCCCGGCCTCGAGCCAAGCGCGGACGCGGAGCCGCCCGAGGCGCGCATGGCCCCCGTGCCACGCCGCAAGAAGCCGCGTCCCGAAGAGCTCCGTCCGCTGCGTCCCGGCAGCGCGCCTCTGCCGTTTCGACTGCGCTTCGAGAAGGTGGGGCCGGCCGCGCTCCTCGGCCACCTCGATCTCGGCCGCGAGCTGCCGCGCGCGATCCGGCGCGCCGGCGTGCGGATCCGTTACAGCCAAGGCTTCCACCCGAAGCCCGATCTCTCGTTCGGGCCCGCCCTTTCGCTCGGCATCGCGAGCCTCGACGAGTACGTCGACGTAAAGCTCATCGATGCGCCGAGCGGCGACGAGCTCGTCGCGCGTCTCGCTCAGGTGACGTCCGGCGGTTTGCGTTTCGTCGCGGCGGTTCCGCTCGAGCCGGGCGATCCGGCGGTCGCGGCCGTCGTCACGGGCGCGCGCTACGTGGTGGCGTTCGCGCGCGACATTCTCCAAGCGCGTGGCGGAGAAGCCGCGCTCCCGGCGCTGATCGAGGCGCTGTTCGCACGGAGCGAAGCGCTCGTGCGGCGCGACATCGGCGGCGTCGGCAAGCGCGTCGACGTGCGCAAATACCTGCGCGCGCTGCGACCCGGCGGTGACACGGCGCGCGCCGAGCTCGCTGCCGCGGGCATCGTGGGCACCGTGGTTCCGCTCGAGCTCGAGCTCGCCATCACGCCGACCGGCTCGGCCAAGGTGAGTGAAGCGGTCGAGGCGCTGTTCGGCGAAGCCGTGCCGCACCTCGGTGTGCGCGTGCAGCTGCTCGCCGGTGCCGGGACGCCGCTCGATCTGGCGCTTCACCGCCGCCCGCCGCGCGCTCCGGTGCTCCAGGCGTCCCCGTAACGCGCGGTTTCGCTGCGCCCGCGCCCCGCCGCACGTTGCTCTGCGCCGTCAGCCGACGATCTTCGCGCACTCGGCCACGATCTCGTTCGTCGTGGTGTTGCCGCCGAACACGGGCCATTTCTCCGCCACCGCCGCGATCGTGCACATGCGCGCGTGGAGGTGCGTCTGGACGCCCCATAGAATCACCGTGGTCCCCGCCGGCAGCTCGTCGGCGAGCGCCGCGAGCGTGAGCGGTCGAATCGACGGATTCTTGCCGTCGAGCACGATGACGCTGCGCGGTCCGCCGACCTCGGCGAGTCGACCGATGAGCGCGGTGACGCCGACCGCGGGCTCGACCTGCGCGCGCATCTCGAGCCACGCTTGGAACAGACGCAAGAGCTCCGGATCGGAGCTCGCGAGCAGGACGATCGGGCGGCGGCTCGGACGCGGGTCGACGGATGCCGTTCCGATCACGCCGAGTGCCTTGGCGACACCGCGCGGATAATCGTTCGAGACGGGCAGCGGCGAACCGAGCGACGGCCGCGCGCTCGGGCCGCGGTCGCCCGTGGCGGCGGCGGGGCCGATGCGTCGCGTGGCGGGCATCGTCGGAGCGATGCCGCGCCGCTCGTGCTCGACCCAGCGCTCGTCGGTCCGCGCCACGCTTCCGGGCGGTAAGATGTCGGGCGAAGGCATCGTCGAGCGGGATTTCTTCTTGCTGGCGGCCGGCAGCGAGCGCTCGCGCCCGGGTCGTACCGTTTCGATCGCCTTGCGCGGCGGAGGCTCCGAACGCGCCCTCGTTTGCCCGGCGAGCGTGGCGATCCGCTCGAGCTCCGACGAGACCGACAGCCCGAGCTCGGGTCCGAGGGCCTTCACGAGCGCGTCATGCAGCGCGCCTTGCAGGAATTCTTCGAAAGCCCGGGGCTCGGTCGGTACCTCGTCGCGTCTTACGGCAGCGAGCGCGCGCGCGAGAATCGTGTCGCGCACGCTCGGCGTCACGACGCTGTCGAGCGTCTCCTTGACGGCGCTGACGATGTTTCGGCCACCCGGATTTTTCGCCATGTGTTACCGGTCCCACGCGCACCCGGGGTGCGTCGCAGGTCTCCCGCCGCGTTCTGTCCTAGGCCCGCCCGGAAGGGAGTCATGACTATTCCACAGGCGGACGGTGCGGGCTAGATCCGAGCTCTCTAGTACAAGCATGAGTCGTCGATGAAACACATAATCGTACGCCGGCCCGGGGGAACTGCACGCCTCGCCGTGGAAACAGTTCCAGATCCAACCCCCGAGAGTAACGAAGTGTGTGTGGAGGTGCGTGCGGCCGGCGTGAACTTCGCGGACCTGGTCGTGCGCATGGGTCTCTACGAGTCGGCCAAGAAATACGTCGGCTGGCCCATCGTTCCGGGATTCGAAATCGCCGGTACGGTGAGCGCCGTGGGCCCCGGGGTCGTGACGTTTCGCCCCGGCGACGAGGTACTCGGAGTCACGCGCTTCGGCGGCTACGCGAGCCGCATCTGTCTGCCTGAAGCGCAAGTCCAGGCGATGCCCGGAGGCCTCAGCTACGCGCAGGCGGCCACGTTTCCGGTGGCTTTTCTCACGGCTTGGTACGCCCTCCACGAGCTCTGCCGTCTCAAGAAAGGGCACGTCGTGCTCGTGCACTCGGCGGCGGGCGGCGTCGGGGGCGCGCTCGTGCAGCTCGCGAAGCGCGCGGAATGTCGAGTGATCGCGGTGGTCGGCGCGTCGCACAAGGTGGAGCCCGTGAAAGCGCTCGGGGCTACCGTCGTCATCGACAAGAGCAAGGAAGAGCTCTGGAGCGCCGTCGAGCGCGCCGCTCCGTCGGGATGCCACGTCGTGCTCGACGCCAACGGCTCGGAGACGTTACGAAAAGGCTACGAGCATCTCTGCCCGACCGGTCGCGTGATCGTCTACGGGTTTCACAGCTTGATGCGCCGGGGCAGCGAGCGGCTTCCCTTGCTCCAGGCTGCGCTCGGCTGGTTGCGCGTGCCGCGCTTCAACCCGTTCAACATGGTCGACAGGAACGTCGGCGTGCTCGCCTTCAATCTGTCGTATCTCTTCGACGAGATCACGATGTTCGGGGAAGCGATGGGCGAGCTCAGCGGTGCGCTCGCGAGCGGCGCGATCCGTTGCCCCGAGGTGACCGAGGTCCCGTTCGACGATCCTGCGCGCGCCCACACGCTGCTCCACTCGGGTCAGACGGTCGGCAAGGTGGCGCTGGTTTTGTAGGGAAGGGGCAGGATCACGTCGAAGCGGGAGCCGCGGCCCCACTCGGTCGCGACGCTGACGCGGCCGCCGTGGTCGGCGACGATGCCATAAGCGACGGCAAGGCCGAGCCCGGTGCCCTCCCCGACGCCCTTGGTCGTGAAGAACGGATCGAAGACGCGCGGGACGTCCTCCGGGCGAATGCCCGTGCCCTCGTCGCTCACGGAGAGGACGGCCACCGGGTGCCCGCGCTCCTGATCGCGGCGCAGCTCGACGAGCGAACGGCCGCCCTTCGGCATCGCTTGCACGGCATTCAGCGCCAGGTTCGAGAGCACCTGCCCGAGCTCGAGGTGGTTCACCGACACGATGATCGGCTCCTTCGGGAGCGCCACTTCGAGCTCGACGTGGCGCTTGCGCGCGAGCGGCTCGAGCAGCCGCACGGTGCTTTCGACGATGGCGCCGAGGTCGGTCGCTTGCCGATCGCTCCCGCCGCGCCGGCCGAAGTCCAAAAGCTGGCGGATGATGGAGGCAATGCGCTCGGACTGGTCGATGATCAGCCGACAGCAGCGGTGCACGAGCTCGGGCGGGGCGCGCTCCGTGTCGACGAGCTCGGCGTTGGTGGCGATCACGTTGAGCGGCGTGCCAAGCTCGTGGGCGATGCCTGCGGCGAGCTTGCCGATGACGTTCAGGCGTTCCGCGTGGCGAAGCTGCTCGACGGCGAGCTGCCGGCTCTGGCGCTCGCCCTCGACATAAGCGCGCAGGCGCCGCAGCACCTCCACGCACAGGACGAAGATGCCGAGCGAGCCGCCGTGGTTCCACAGCATCGACCACGGATGTAGGTGCATGTGGTGCTCGACGCGCCAGGCGAATTCGTCCGCGGCGGAGAGCAGGCCGGAGAGCGCGGCGAGCGTGTTCCCGAACGCGCGCCCGCGAAACCAGGTGCCGAGCGCGATCGGAAAGATGTAGAGCAGCGTGAACGCAACCTCGACGCCCGTGGCGAAATCCCCCAGGCCGATCACGAGCGACGCGCCGAGAGCGAGCGGGACGACGCTTCGGCGATTGATGCGCTCGATCACGACGGCGCCCGAGCGCGCCGGAGCGTGCTCCGCACGCATTCGGAGAAGGCGCGCAGACTGAACGGCTTCGGCAAAAGCTCGGCGCCGAGCGATTCGATGCGCCGGCTCACGACCGAGTCCGGGAACGCCGTGATGAAGATGACGGCGCGGCCCGCCATCGAGTCACGCCAGGCCTCGAGCACCTCGAGCCCGTCGTAGGCCGGCATATAGACGTCGGCGATCACGAGGGAGGGCTCGGCGGCACCGAGGCGAGATTGCTCCTCGAGGGCCCAAAATAGCTCGCGACCGTCCGCGGCCTCGCGCACGTCGAACCCCATCATCGAGAGCGCCAGGCGCAGCGTCCAGCGCTGCTCCGCCGAGTCGTCCGCAATCAGCACGCTGGGTCGCCGGCGGGCTTCGGTCGCTGGATGGATTGCTACATCGCCCATGATCACCTCGTGCCGGGTGAACGGTCGGGAACCGCGCGGCATTCCTTCTATGCCCGCGCGTGGGCGAATTTCTCGTCTGTCGCTCGGGGTACAACAAGCTTTCGTCGAGAACTATTTCACTCGCTCGCCACACGCGTGCGGGCGCGTGCGCGAGCGGCGGCACTCACTGGGGACAGGAGCCCTGATCGGCGACGGACGTCTCGAGCGTGAAGGTCGACGACACGGTGTGCCGCTCGGCGAAAAAGATATGAATCGGGTAGATTTCGCCGTGAGCGATTTCGAGCACGGGCGCCTTCTCGTCCAGGGAGACGCTCTGGCTCTTGCGCTGGTGGAGTCCGCCGAGATTGATCGCCAGGTGGCGGTTGATGAACACCCACATGTCGTCGTCGCCGGTGAAGCTGAACACCTCGCCCCCCGCGTAGCGGAACGTCAGTTTCGCCTCGAGCGTGAAATGGTAGTCGTGCGGGCGCCCCTCGTTCCCGAGGCCGCGCGGGTCGTTGTCGAGCGGGAAAAACGCAAGACTGTCGATGATGAAGAAGCCCGGCTTCGTGGACGAGGCCTCGAGCGCGAGGTCGTAGTCCACGTGCACGTTGATACCGGGGGTGTCGCGGTACCAGGTGTCGAAGGTCTCCTTGCTCTGGACGGTGTGGATACTCGGGTCGCCGGACCACTCGGGCTTGTCGTCGGGACCGAGCATCTCCTTCACGAGCGCCGGCTCGTCTCCCGGGATGCCGTGGCGATCGATTTCGAAGTCGGGTGAGGTCGTCGGCGAGAAATCGCGGAGCACGGTGTGGAGCACGGGCGGGTTCGGCTGCGGCGCGTCGCAGGGCTGCCATGCGCCGCTCACGCACGTCTCGTGTCCGGTGCCGCAGCCGCTCTCGCAGTCGCGCGTGACCGGCGGCACCTCGCAATGACCGAGGCGCCCGTCCTCACAGTGCTGCAAGCCCGCGCCGCACAGGTTGTCGCACGGGAAGTCGACCGGGGGCACGGTGCAGGCGCTCCAACGGTCGCGCGCGCAGGTCTGACTGCCCTCGCCGCAGACGGTGCTGCAGGCTCGCGTTGCCTCGGGGACGCGGCACTCGCTCCAGGTGCCGTCCTCGCACACCTCCACGCCGTCCCCGCACGTGTCGCTGCAGTTTCGCTCGGCACCCTCCTCGTCGCAGGGATCGACCAGCCAGAGCCCGGTGCGGCCGCAGCTCACGGCGCCCGCCACGGCGAGGCCGATGCCGAGCGCGAGCGTCGTCGAACGGGTGAAGAAGGAGAAGCGCATCCGCGGCGCACTTATGCTACGCGTTCCTCGTGCACGCTTGGCACGATATCTACGTTGACGAAACGCTGGTCGAACGCGAGTTCCCCGTCGTGATCGAGGTCCCGCGCGGCAGCAAGAACAAGTACGAGCTCGACAAGGAGACCGGCTTCTTGCGCCTCGACCGCGTGCTCTACAGCGCGGTTCACTACCCCGCGAACTACGGCTTCGTGCCGCGCAGCTACTGCGACGACGGCGATCCGCTCGACGCCCTCGTGCTCGGGCAAGAGCCGGTTTTCCCGCTCACGATCGTGGAGGCGCGCGCCATCGGCGTCATGCGCATGCGCGACGACAAGGGCATCGACGACAAGATTATCGCCGTCAACGTGCGTGACCCCGCCGTCTCCGACTACACCGACCGCACGCAGCTGCCGCTGCACGTCGAGCGCGAGATCCGGCGCTTCTTCCAGGACTACAAGGTGCTCGAGAACAAGATGGTGGAGGTGGACGACATCCTCGGCCCGGCCGACGCCTTCACGATCCTGCGCTCGTCGCTCGATCTCTACCGGCGCCTGCGCCGCGGCGAGATCCGCTCGAGCCCCCGCAGCCGCCCCACGCCGATGCCGCGGTGACCCGACGCTGGGCCGCCTCGCTGGCGCTTTTCGCGGCCCTCTCCCTCGGTACGAAGGAGCTCGAGGCCGCTTCGCCGGCCATCCGGTACCGGGTGTCGGTGCTCACGATGGGGCCGGGCGACGCGTTCGTGACGCTCTTCGGGCACGACGCGCTCCTCGTCGAGCGCTCGGGTCTGCCGTCGCTCGTCTACAACTTCGGGATGTACACGGAAGCGGCGATCGCGCCGCACCACGTGCTCGGCGGCACGCTCCGCTACTTCCTCGAGCCCGCGTACCTCACGCGTACCGTCGGCTTCTATGTCGCTCAGAACCGCAGCGTCGTCGAGCAGGCGCTCGAGCTCGACGCCGAAACGGCGGAGCGGCTCGCCAGGGCGCTGTCCGTCAATTCCCAGCCCGAGAACGCTGCGTACGCTTACGACTTCGCCCGCGACAACTGCACGACGCGCGTTCGCGACGCGCTCGATCGCGCGCTCGGGGGTGAGCTCCGCCGCTCGCTGTCCGGCACGGCGCGTCGCACCTACCGCGACCATGCGCTCCGCTTCACCGCGCACGACTGGCCGCTCTACTTTCTCTTCGACCTCGGACTCGGGCGCGCCGTCGATCGGCCGCTCAGCGCTTGGGACGACGCGTACCTCCCCGACCGTCTGATGGACGACCTGCGGGCGGTCCGGATTTCGGGGCCCGGCGGCTCCCTGCCGCTCGTCTCGCACGAAACCGTGCTCGCGCGCGCCGAGCGCCCGCCGACGCTCGAGATGCCACCCGTGCGCGCGCCGTGGCACGCGGCGGCGGGAGGCCTGGTCGGCGGGGTCTTCGCGCTGCTCGGACGGAAGACGGGGCGCGCGGCGCGCCGCGCGCTCGGCGTGGCGTCGGCGGTGCTCGGGCTCGTGACGGGGCTTCTGGGGCTGTGGGTGCTGCTGTTGCTCGCCACCAAGGTGCATCCGGCGACGCACGAGAACTTCAACGTGATGGTTTGCCCGCCGCTTGCGCTGTGGCTCGTCGTGCCGGGCGTCGCCGTCGCGCTCGGGCGAGATTCGGGACCGCGGAGGCTCGCGCGCGCGGCGATGGTCGTGGCGGGTACGTCCGCGCTCGGCTTCGCGGCGGCGACGCTCGCCGGGCAGCAGTCGTATCGCGTCGCGTTGCTCGTGCTGCCGCTCTTCAGCGGCGTGTGGCTCGGCGCGCGAGCAGCTCTTCGTAGACTTTGACGAACTCGCGTGCCGCGACCGGAAGGTTCGCGTGCCAGTCGACCCCGGCGCTGCCGTCGGCGCCGTCGGTGATGTACTTCACGCACGCGAACGGCAGCCCCTCGAGGAAGCAGACCTTCGCGAACGCGTACGCCTCCATGTCGATCACGTCCCACAAGAGCGCCTCGGAGTGCGCTTCGAAGCGATCGCCCGAGCCGCAGCGCGCATGCGGAAGCTCCGGAAAATACTCGGGAAATACGAGCTCATCCGGGACGTTGTTCTCGAAGGGCGTGTGCCCGAGCGGGAAGCCGAGCCCGGTCACGTCCATGTCGCGTTGCACGAAGCTCCGGCACGCGACGACGCTGCCGCGCTTGTAGTGGCGGCTGCCGGCCGTCCCGAGGTTCACGACGAGCGGCTTCGATCCGAGCTGTCGCTCGACGGCCAAGCGCCGCGTGAGCTGGTAGGCCGCGTTCACCTTGCCGATGCCGGTGAAGAGCACGTCGGCACCGCGCGCGCGGAACAGTCCCTGGGCCTCGACCTCGAGGGCCATCACGATCAGGATCGGGCTGTCGGTCGACGGGTTCACTAATCGAGCTTGATCCGCTTGTACTTGATGCGGTGGGGCTGGTCGGCGTCTTCGCCGAAGCGGCGCCGGCGGTCTTCTTCGTACATGCGGTAGTTGCCCTCGAACCACTCGACGTGGCTGTCGCCCTCGAAGGCGAGGATGTGCGTCGCGATCCGGTCCAAAAACCAGCGATCGTGGGTGATGATCACCGCGCAGCCCGGGAATTCGAGCAAGGCTTGCTCGAGCGAGCGCAAGGTCTCGACATCGAGATCGTTGGTCGGCTCGTCGAGCAGAAGCAGGTTGCCGCCTTCCTTCAGGAGCTTCGCGAGCTGCACGCGGTTGCGCTCGCCGCCGGAGAGCGTGCCCACCTTCTTCTGCTGGTCGGCGCCCTTGAACCCGAACCACGAGCAATACTGGCGCGAGGCGATCTCGCGCTTGCCGAGCAGGAGCTTCTCCTCACCGCCCGAGATCTCCTGCCAGACGCTGTTGTCGCCGCCGAGGCTCGCTCGCGACTGATCGACGTACGCGATCTTCACGGTCTCGCCGATGCGCAAGGTGCCGGCGTCGGGCTTGTCTTGGCCGACGAGCATGCGGAAGAGCGTCGTCTTGCCGGCGCCGTTCGGCCCGATCACGCCGACGATGCCCGCGGGCGGCAGCTTGAACGTGAGGTCGTCGATCAGGAGCCGGTCGCCGAAGCCTTTTCTGAGCTTGTCGCACTCGATCACGACGTCGCCGAGGCGCGGGCCGGGCGGGATGCTGATCTCGCTCGGATCCGCCGAGCCCTTGTTGGCTTTGCTGAGCAGGTCTTCGTACGCCGCGAGTCGCGCCTTGCTCTTCGCCTGGCGCGCGCGCGGTGACGCCTGCACCCAGGCGAGCTCCTCCTTCAGCTTGCGCTGGCGTGAGCTCTCCGCCTTCTCTTCTTGCTCGAGGCGTTTTTGCTTCTGCTCGAGCCACGACGAGTAGTTGCCCTTGAACGGGTAGCCGCGCCCGCGGTCGAGCTCCAAAATCCACTGCGCCGCGTTGTCGAGGAAGTAGCGGTCGTGCGTGACGGCGACGACGGTGCCCGTGTACTCGTGGAGGAAGCGCTCGAGCCACGCCACCGATTCGGCATCGAGATGGTTGGTCGGCTCGTCGAGCAGGATCATGTCGGGCCGGCTCAGGATGATGCGGCAGAGCGCGACGCGCCTGCGCTCGCCGCCCGACAAATCCTTGAGCTTTGCTTCGCCCGGCGGCACGCGCAGGGCTTCCATCGCGATGTCGACGCGGGAATCGAGGGTCCACGCGTCGATCGAGTCGATCTTGTCCTGGAGCGCGGCCTGCTTCTCGAGCAGCTTCGTCATCTGCTCGTCCGACATCGGCTCGCCGAGCTTCATGCTGACGTCTTCGAATTCTTTGACGATGCCGCGGATGTCGCTGACGGCTTCGTCCACCGACTCGCGCACGGTCGCGGCCGCTCCGAGCTCCGGCTCCTGCGCGAAGTAGCCGATGCGGATGCCTTCGGCCGGGCGCGCCTCGCCCAAGAAGTCCTTGTCCTCGCCGGCCATGATGCGGATGAGCGAGCTCTTGCCCGAGCCGTTGCCGCCGATCACGCCGATCTTCGCGCCGTAGAAGAACGCGAGCGTGATGTTTTCGAGAACGCGTTTATCCGGCGGATGGACGCGCGAGACGTCCTGCATCGTGAAGATGAACTCGGGCATGCCGCGTAGAATTACCACCGATCGCGCGCAGCAGAAGCCCTTCGCGGAGGCCGCCCGGGGTGACCCGCACGGCGGGCGCGCCGAGCTCCTCGGAAATCAGGGCGAGCACCAGGGATCCGAGCCCGAAGCCCCGCGCGCGCGGGGGCTCGACCCCGAGCCCGATCAGGCTGCTCGGCTCCGAGCGCGCGAAACGCTCCGTGAGGCGCAAGAGCGCCCGCGTCGAGACGGCCGCGCCCGGCTCGTTCCCGAGCATGCCGCCGAGCGCTCGCGCCGTGCCGCCGCTCACGAGCCAGGCGCGCGGCGCGAGCTCGCGCACGCTCGCGCGGATCGCCGCGGTCGTTTGCACGACGTGCTCGGTCACGCGTGTGAAGCCCGCCTCGTCGAGCGCGCCGTGCACGTCGAGCGTGCGGGCGAGACGCAGGAAGCCGAGCGGTAGGCTCGCTGCGAACCGACAGTCCTGGTCGTCGCCGATGGCAATCTCGGCCGAGCCCCCGCCGAGATCGATGACGCCGACCCGCTCGGGGAGCTCGCGCGCCCGAGAGCGCGCACCCTCGTACACGAGCCGCCCTTCGTCCTCACCGCTCAGGATCCGGACGTCGATGCCGTAGCGCAGGCTCGCCACCTCGGCGAAATAGGCGCCGTTCGCCGCGTCGCGCAGGGCGCTCGTCCCTGCGGCCACGACCTCCGTCGCGCCGCGGCGGCGGGCCAGCGCCACGAGCTCACCGACGGCGTCGAGCGCGCGCTCGAACGTCTCCGGCGGAATGCGGCCGGTCGCCGCCACCACTTCCTCGAGCCGCAGCATGGACTTTTGCCCGGCCACCTTCTCGAGCTCGCCGCGCCGACCGACGCGAGCAACCAACAGATGGAAGGAGTTCGACCCCAGATCCAGCGCCCCGAGGAGCATTACCCACAGGATCCCCCCAGCCCGAGACGGCCCCATGGCCGCTCGGTGACGAGATGGAGAAGGGCTAGCTGAGCGTTCTGCCGCTTGCCGACTTGGAAGCGGGGCTCATCTACGGCCCCCCGCACGAGCCGTTACCGCACCAAACTTGGAGGCCAAGCTCGCATCTCGAGCAACGGTCGGGCGAACAGCTCGTCAGCGCTTCCGTGAGGTCTGCCCATTCGTGGGAGGCGTACCCTTCGTGATTCACGACGAGCAGACCGCAGGGGTGGGAGGACGGCAAGGGTGCACAGTCGGCGTTGAAGACCACGCAATCGTCGTCCACTGCGCAGCTCTGATGCGCGCGGAGAAAGGCCACCGCCCGCTCGACGAGCGCGGGATCACACGCCTTCGGCTTCGCCTTCTCCTTGCACCCGGTGAACGCGAGAGCGCCGCAGGCAGCCACTAGCCAGCCCAGCGCCCTCCCACTCATCGTCACCCGGGTTCGGACGTCCAATGCTCCTCCGTTGGCACAGCATGGCACGCTGTCGGGCGTCTCGAGGCCGTTTATGCGCCTTGGCGGGCGGGCGCGCCTGGCATGTCGTTTGCTGTTCTCAACGGGGTGTTGAGCTCTAAACAGCTTCTCCGCAACGCGATGGTGGGTTTTGCGCTTGGGGTCGTGGTGATGGCGGGCGTCGCGCTGATGTCGCGCTCGAATCGCGACAACGGCGCGCAAGCTCGCTAGGCGCACACGACCCGACCGACCCGCGTCAGGCGCCGCCGTGCCCGCCACCACTCTGGCCGGCACCGCTTTGCCCGCCGGCTCCGCCGCCGCCCGCTCCGGCGCCGCCTTCGCCTCCGTGACCGGGGCAGCTCTCGAGCTTTTGCTGCGCTGCGTGCTCACAAGCGATGACCGCCTGGTCCGCGTCGGAGAGAGAGTCTTGGTCGAGGCCGTTCGTGTAGCTCTCGAGCGTGTGGAGGAGCGTGTCGATGTCGAAGCAGCCGACGCTCGCCACCGGGCACTCGAACGTGTCGGGGAGGACGTTCGCCGGCTGACAGAACGAGGGATGCATGCAGTCCTCGGTGGCCGAGCAGGAACACGAGCAGTCGGAAACCTCGCAGCCTTCGTAGATGCTCGAGTAGCAATCCCAGTTGTCGAGGAGCACCGCCGACACGCAGCGCTCGCCGGAGTCACAAGCGCTCGAGGCGCTACACGTCGGCTTCCGACAACCGCTCGCGTCGAACGGCGACCAGGTGCCGCCGCAATCGAGCGCGCGGCACGTGTCTTCGAAGCTGCACGTCGTCGTGACGCTGCGCTGATCGTCCGGATCCGGCAACGCGGGACACACCGCGAGCAGATCGGGCGGCTGCTCCGCCGCGCAATGACCCGCCTCGCCCCCCCCACCCGTGTCACCGCCACGGCCGGCGCCGCCGCGCCCCGCGCCGCCGCGCCCTGCGCCCCCTTTTCCGGACGTGCCCCCCTGGCCGCCCTTCGCGCCCGAGCCCGAGGTCGCGCCATTGCCGGCGCTGCCAGCCTTCGAACCCGAGCCCCCGGCCCCCCCTTTTGCCCCGCTCCCACCCTTTCCTGCAGCCCCCGCATGCGGCGACGCAGTGTCGTCGTCATCCGAACCGCAACCATACGCAAGGCACACGACCGCGCTGAGCACCAACCCCAGTGACACCGGATTCTTCATCGGTTCCTCCGAACCACCACCGTCCTGATAATGCCCGCACCGGCGCGATTGGATCCCAATGTGTTTTTCCTCGCTCCCGCGAGCCTATGGACGAAGGCGGGTTCGAGTGTCGCGCCGCGCTCGCGACCCGCTTGCATCGGCGTCCTCGCTGAGCGCTTCAGCGTTCTAGTGACAAGCGGTCCGCGAGCACACGTACGGCTCGACCACGGCGCGTGCCGCTTCGAAGATCACTTCGTGGCCGGCGTCGTTCAAGTGGATGCCGTCGCCGGCGCTGTACTCGCTCGCGACGCCGAGCGAATCGTTCGCGAGCAGCGCGAAAATGTCGACGAAACACGGACTATAGTCGCTGCGCTGGCCGGGCACCCAGCACGACGAGAACGTCGTCTTCATCTGCTCGGTCCACGACTTCAAGGTCTGCTTGTCGGAGGTCGAAAGATCCTTCGGCGCGGTGCTGACGAAGAAGAGGGGAATTCCTGCGTCGCGCGCGTAGTCACGCAGCGTCGTCAGACGCGCGAGGAACGTGTCGGTCGAGGTGCCTGCGGATAGATCGTTGCTGCCCGCGAGCGAGACGACGATGAGATTCGGTGCGCGCTCGACGGCATCGTCGATGCTGCCCTTCGCGCCAGAGCCGGGCATGAGCTCGCTGGTCGTGTAACCGCCAACCGCGAGATTGAACGCGAAGAAGTCGCCGCTCACCGTCGTGGCGAGCGAGCTTGCGAGCAGGCTGACCCAGCCCTTCGATGAGCTCGACGCACCCTCGCCCGCAGCCGTGGAGGATCCGATGACGGCGAGCTTGAACGACGAAAGCTCGGGGTTGCTCGGACCGCCGCCTTCATCGTCGCTACCCGCGGCGCCCGCCTCGTCCGCACGACCTCCCGCGCCACCCGCGCTGCGCGATCCGGCGCTGCCGGCACTGCCCGCGCTGTGTGCCCCGGCGCTGCCAGCACTGCCCGCGCTGTGCGCCCCTGCACGGCCCGCCGCCCCAGAGCCGTTGTTTGCCGTTCCCGCGCCGGAACCGCCGCTCGCGGAGCCAGCCTGGCCGGTCTTGCCCGCCGTTCCGGAGCCGAGCCCCCCACTCGTCCCGGCGTCGCCGCCGCGGCCCGCCGCCGCCGCTTGGCCTCGCGCCGCGTCGTCCGTCCCCGCGCCGGAGCACGACGCTGAGCCGGCCAGACACGCGAAAACCAAAAGAGCGAGCGCTCGCCGCATCTCGAAGGGACACGACCCCCGAGCCCGACCCGGCGGCTCAGGCGACTCGCCGGGACTACTCCGCGGCGACGGCCGTCGCGCGGAGCTCGGTCAGGATGGCGTCGACGTTCTTCTTCGCGTCGCCGAACAGCATGCTGGTGTTCTCGCGGAAGAATAGCGGGTTTTCGACGCCGGCGTAGCCGCTCGCCATGCTGCGCTTCATGACGACCACGGTCTTGCTCTTCCACACTTCGAGCACCGGCATGCCGTAGATGGGGCTCGTCGCGTCGTCGAGCGCGCCGGGGTTCACGATGTCGTTCGCGCCGATCACGAGCACGACGTCCGTCCGCGGGAAGTCCTCGTTGATCTCTTCCATCTCGAGCACGATGTCGTACGGAACCTTCGCTTCGGCGAGCAGCACGTTCATGTGCCCGGGGAGGCGGCCGGCAACCGGATGGATCGCGAAGCGCACCTCGCAGCCACGGCCGCGGAGCAGCGTCGCAATCTCGTAGACGGGGTACTGGGCGTGCGCGACGGCCATGCCGTAACCGGGCACGACGATGACGCTCTTCGCCTCGCGCAAGAGCTCGGCGGTTTCGGTCGCCGTGACGGAGCGCACCTCGCCTTGCGGCTCGTCGCTGCCCTTCTTCGCGGGCGCTTTGCCCTCCTCGGCGCCGAAGCCGCCGAGGATCACGCTGATGAACGAGCGGTTCATCGCGCGGCACATGATGATGCTGAGGATGGCGCCGCTCGAGCCGACGAGCGCGCCGGTCACGATCAAGAGGTCGTTGCCGAGCATGAACCCGGCGGCCGACGCGGCCCAGCCCGAGTAGCTGTTCAGCATCGAGACGACGACGGGCATGTCGGCGCCGCCGATCGCCATCACGAGATGAATACCGATCACGCCGGCGATGCCCGCCTGGATCAGGAGGGAGCGCACGTCCTCGCCCGGCTCGGCGCCGAGAAATGGCACGGCGAGCGCGATGCAGGTCACGACCAACCCGGCGTTGATGATGTGGCGGCCCGGCAGGAGCAGCGGCTTGCTGCCGATGATGCCCTTGAGCTTGCCGAAGGCGATGATCGAGCCCGTGAACGTGATGGAGCCCACGAACACGCCGACGAACACCTCGATCTCGTGAATCAGCGTTTCGGTCGTGCCGCCGTGGCCCGGCGTGCCGAGGTAGCTCGCGACACCGACCAGCACCGCCGCGAGGCCCACGAAGCTGTGCAGCACGGCGACGAGCTCCGGCATGCTCGTCATCTCGACGCGCAGGGCGAGGACCGCCCCGATCAGCGCCCCGACGGCGACTGCGCCGGCGAGCAGCCCCAGGCTGTCGAGCTGCGTGGCCGCGGTGACGGCGAGCGCGATCAGCATGCCGGCGATGCCGTAGCCGTTGCCGCGCCCGGCGCTCTGCTGCGTGCTGAGCCCGCCGAGGCTCAGGATGAAGAGCACCGCGGCGACCAGGTACGAGACGGTGACGAGGCTCTCCGACATCATCGACGGAACATCCTCAGCATGCGTTGCGTGACGAGGAAGCCGCCCGCGATGTTGATGGTTGCGACGAGCACCGCGACGGCGCCGAGCAGCGTGACCGGCGAGCTCATGCCGTGCGAAAGCTGCAGCATGCCGCCGACGACGATGATGCCGCTGATGGCGTTCGTGACGCTCATCAGCGGCGTGTGGAGCGCCGGCGTCACGTTCCAGATCACTTGCCACCCGATGAAGCAGGCGAGCACGAACACCGTGAGGTGGGCCACGAACTCGCGCGGCGCGAAGGCACCGGCGAGGAGCAGCCCCGCGAGCGCCGCCACGACGACGCTGAGCGAGCCGACGCGCGTGGCGCCGGAGCCGTGCGGCGACTTGCCGGGCTTGTGCGGTGGCGGCAGCGGCGGGACTTGGGGCTTGGGCTCGAGGGGCTTCGGGACCGGCGGGGGCGCGACCTTGGGCGGCGGCCAGGTGAGCTCCCCCTCGTGGAGGACGAGCGCGCCGCGCACGACGGCGTCGTTCAGGTCGACGTGGAAGCTCTTCGCGCCGCCCATGTCGGCGAGCAGGTGCACGAGGTTAGAGCTGTAAAGCTGGCTGGCCGTGGGCGCGAGGCGGCTCGGCAAGTCCACGTAGCCGACGATCGTGACGCCGTACTTCACGACGACGGCGCCCGGCTGCGTGAGCGCGCAGTTGCCGCCCTGCTCGGCGCCGAGGTCGACGATCACCGAGCCGGCGCGCATCGCGCGCACCATGTCTTCGGTGATGAGAACCGGCGCGGGCTTGCCGGGCACGAGCGCGGTCGTGATGATGATGTCGACCTCGCGCGCTTGCTGGAGGAAGAGCGCCATCTCGG
>Ga0070682_100000453_pt1 | contig 25941 bp, 21 predicted proteins | sample KBSC63LmetaG_FD_64668 | JGI IMG/M metagenome (GOLD analysis project Ga0070682, IMG submission 64668) | Corn rhizosphere microbial communities from Kellogg Biological Station, Michigan, USA - KBS C6-3L metaG | ecosystem: Host-associated > Plants > Roots > Rhizosphere | place: USA: Michigan...
TATAATCTACCTTGATCCCCAATGAATCAATCATCTTCAGAATCCCAATGTGTGCAAAACCCTTTGCTCCGCCACCACTAAGAGCAAGGCCAAATTTAGTGTCTTTGGTCACATTCTGAAGGGCAATATTCAGAGAATCATTCTTTTGCTGAGACTTGATAATAAGAGAGAAAGCGATGGCAAAAAATATCAGGATCTTTTTCATTGATGGTGCTTAATGTATCTGATTTAAACTTTGAAAGCTTTTAATAAGTAGTAAAGATACACAAAAAGTTACCTGCTTTATGGCTGTTTTTACGAAGTAAATCAATGTATTTCAGCCTGTCACTTAAAATAATTAACTTATTGATTGTCAGATTAAAAAATCATCTATTCAATATTAAATAATTTTAATATGCTTTTATTGTTTCCACAAAATTGACATCAGGATTCAGGATTTCAAGAATCAGGCTTTTGACTGATTTCATGGCATCATCAATATTTCCTTTGTCAAACTGCAGGGAAACCATTCCTTTTTTAGCATCTGCAAAGCTCCAGATTCCAGTTTCAATCGGGTATCCCCAAAACTCAGGAAGATGCTGTACCACATAATGATAAATACAAAGCTGAAGCGCCTGTTTTCTTTCATTGTTGTGGAAATATTCAGCTACGTTATCTCCATCAATTTTAACGCTGAGATTTTTGATCTTGGCTGTTTTATAATCGATGATTCTTAAAGTGCCATTCAGTTTATCAATCCGGTCAATGAATCCGAAGAAAGAAATTTTATCATTCCCATCCAAAGGAAAATCAATGTTTTCAAACCTTCTTTCAATATCAACAATCTCCAGTTTGTTTCCTTGTTTTATCAATTCAAGATCATGGGTAAGAACATTTTCAATCACTTTTTTAGCAATGGCTTTATGAATATAATTCATTCCCTTCTCATAGAATTCCGGCTGATGTTTCAGCTTTTCAATGGCAATATTTATATAGTGATCTATCGCTTTAACTGAATCTTTTAAATCGCTTTCTTTTAAAACTTTACCCTTCAATACCTCATACACTTCTTGAAGTGAATAATGGACCAGATTTCCGTAATTTTTCACAGACAGCTCTTCTTCAATCTCATCCGTTTCCGAGGTATTCAAAATCTTGGAAAGGTAGAAATCAATCGGATTATAGAGGTAGCTTGTAAGGTGGGATGCAGATACTTTTTCTTTCCATTTCTGAAGGCGGTCCTGTACAATCTGCGTCTTGGAAATTTCTATAGGCTTGGTGGTAATAGGCTCAGAAGAATTTTCAATAATCAGATGTTCGATCTCATGCGAGCTCTCCATTTCAATCTGTGTAATGAAACGGCTCTTCTCCCCTGTGTTCACTCCGGAACTTAGAGCATTATATAACAAGTGTACATTCTTCGCATCCTGAATCAGCCTGTAAAAGTGATAGGCATAAATGCTGTCATTTTCCAGGAAAGTATGAAGATCAAAGAACCTTCGGATATCAAAAGGAATATAGGTATTCTGAGAGTTTCCAAGAGGAAGTTTTCCTTCGTTGACAGAAAGCAGAATAACGTTTTCAAAATTCAGGAGACGCGTTTCCAGCAATCCCATGATCTGCAGTCCTCTCAACGGTTCCCCCTGAAAATCGATACTTTCAGAATTAATATGCTGGTTGATCAAAATTTCCAGCGTTTCCATTTTGATCTCAATATTGTAAGGAGTCAGCTGATTTTTGATGATCCTGAATGCATTTTCAAAGTGAGAAACATTCTCATACTGGATATCGTCTATTTCAAGCCATTTTACCTGCTGGCAAAATGTAATAAGCATATCCAGATAAACATTTGTCCCCTGGGCTTTCTGAAGAAGGTTAAAATACGATAACCCACTCAGCAATTCATGCAGAAGTTTATTAGAAATATAAACAATATTCCTCTCCTCTACTTTAGCTTTAAAATCATTGATAAGAAGCTCGTCTTCATCAGATTTGGGCAATTCTTCCAGAATCGGAAAAACGTCTCTGTAGTAATAGGAGGATTTATTTTTTTCCAGTTGTTTCTGCAGATAGAACAGACGTTTCACAGCATTGGAAAAAGATAGGTTCTTCAATGGGAATCCCATTGTTATATTCAGATTATCCACACCATGCATTACATCCAGACTTGCGGGAAGAAGGTTTTCATCCAGCAATACCACCGCTGTATTTGAATAGGTTTTATTATTGATTTCCTTAAAAATTTCCGGCAGTACTTTCGTCTGAGTCACATTTCCGGATACTTCGTATACTTTAATTTTTTTTGGTTGACTAAAATCGTCTTCTATCCATTGAAAAGTCCTGTTATCATCAAATTCTTTCCATGTTTTATGATTTCTCAGAAACTTTCCTGCTTCCTGTCTTTCGTCATTGAAATAATAACGGTCTGCCTGAAAAAAACACTGCGCTTTATTCCATTTCAAAAGATTTCTTACCAGCTTTTCCTCTACCGGAGTAAAGGCATTGAATCCACAAAAGACAAATTCTTCTTTGGTATCTTTAGCAAAATCAGCAATCTTAGCTTTAGCCGCCTCATGAATCATTCCTGAAGTCGCCCAGTTCTTTTCCTTCAGTCTCTCTTTTAAAACAGGGAGAAAAACGTTCATATTCTGCCAGAAATTAAGAAACTTCTTTCTTGGAACATCCTCATCATCCCCAAGGTTTTGAGCCCATTCTTTAATCCTTTCCTCATCAAACATATACTGCAGAACCGCCTGATCACTGTCTGAGAATTTGAGAATATCATCCCAGTCCTTCTGCAGCGTAGGAAACCACTTCAAAAAATCCGAAAAATCATCTCTGGGAATAAGATTCAGACTTCTGTACACATCGAATGAGAAAAGCCACAATGGAATTCCCTGAATCGGCTGCTGATCAGAAATTTTATTGATAAGTTCTTCTATGGTAAAAAAATTGGGAAGAAGCCCTGAGTAATTGTTTTCCTCCAGAATCTGTTTGATAAACACAATAGGACGTTTTCCGGGCAGAATGATATTAAACGCAGAAAGATCCGGGTTTTGCGCCAGCAGTTCGTGAATGATCTTATTGAGGAATTTCAAGGGGCTTGATAGCTTTTTAGGTTGTCTAGTTGTTCAGAAATCGTATTATTATATTCTGCCTGTTTTTCTTTATTGATTCCATGACGGGTTTCTCTGTCATAGGCCATCTGGAAGTCTTGGTAATCAGTGGATATCCCGTCATAAATGGCTTTGAAATACTTGTTATAATCACCGGAAGTTTTGATTTTTTCAGCGACTGCCTTTCTGAATTTTCTTACAAATAGTTCTGCAATATCAAAGTGCTTCTGCTCATGAAGAAGAATGTAATCATCCATCTTTTTCACGTCCTTCCAGGATTTTTCTTCGTTAAATATGGTTTTGATGGTAATCGTAACCGGCGCTTTTGGATTGGAAGATTTTATAGAAGAAAATTCCCAGCCGCAATGGGTATACGCTGCTACATCAGGATTTTTTTTCCTGTTGACCGGGCTTTTAAAATTATCCCAGGTCAGCTTTCTGCCTTCCTCCCATGTAATTTTTTGTCCGGACACCAACTCAGCTGCCAATAAGCACAATACAAAAGTCAATCTCATTATTCTACTACAATTGTTTTCGTAATCCAGTTATTTCCTCCGTTCCAGAATTTAAAAGTATAGGTTCCTTTTCTCTGCGGACTGAAGTTGATTTGATTGCCTCCTACATAATTTCCCTGCGCACAAGGTCCGTTTGTGATATATTTGTAGGAAGTAACCGTTCTGTCAAGATCATTATTGTAAACATAATCATAGCCATAAAAACCCTCACAATGAGACGGATAGGTAGAATAAGTCTTTATGCTTTGTATCGCGAAAACGTCCATGGTATCATTGACAATTTTCACGCTGTCAATTTTGATCTTATCAATAGATTCGATTGTATGGTAATCGTCATCATTACACGAAACCAGAAGCCCGCCAAACAGTAATACTGAAAATCCAATATTTAAAAGTTTTTTCATAACCTTTACTTTTCTGATTATTAACAAATATTAGCAAAAATTATTCCTTATTTACATAAAAATCAGGAATTAAAATTACCTTTTGATACATAAACTACTTTCTTAGTATCAAAAAATTCTTCATCAAAATAGTGTTTAAGATTGAATATTTCACATTTAAGTCCGGCCAGTTCTTCTGCAAGATCACCGCCTTTTAAATATAAAATTCCGTTATGTTTAGTGTTAAACTGTTCTTTTTCAAATTTTCCTTTCAGCCATCTTAAAAATTCAGGCATCTGGGTTACTGCTCTGCTGACCACAAAATGGAATTTTTCTTTCAGCTTTTCTGCTCTTCCGTGGATAGCCGTTACATTCGTCAATCCTACCCCCTCTGCTACTGCCTGTACTACACTGATTTTCTTACCGATAGAATCAATCAGAGTAAATTGTGTCTCAGGAAACAGGATCGCCAGGGGAATTCCCGGAAAACCACCTCCGGTTCCGATATCCAAAACTTTTGTTCCCGGCGCAAATTCCATCACTTTTGCAATTCCCAAAGAGTGGAGAATATGCTTTTCATACAGCGACTCCATATCTTTTCTGGAAATTACATTGATTTTTTCATTCCATTCATTGTACAGATTTTCCAATTGCGAAAACTGTTCTTTCTGTTTTTCAGTAAGATCCGGGAAATATTTTAATAGTAACGATGCAGACATGTGAATTATTATAAACCACAAAAATAAGTTTTATTTCTCTTGTATTCAAATCTACTTTTCCCGGCAGACCCTGATCCCTTGTTTTCAACAGAGATCATTACTTCGCAATCCCCGGAATTACAGGTACGTTAACATTTCCGGACTGGCTGATGGTCTGTACGGCAAAAATATAATTGTCTTTGGAAAGCGGAACTTTAATGGAAAGTCCTGTTGTAAATATTTTTTTCTGCCATACCGGACTGTCTGTTTCCCGTGCCAGCACATAATAACCTGCAGGAGTTCCTGACTTTGGTTTTTCCCAATGCAGGGTTGTAGAGTTGGTAAGTTCTTTAACGTCCATTTCCACTTTTTCAGGTTTTGACGTGGATTTCGCAAGATTGGCAAGTACCGCAATATTGGCAGCCGCATTCTTCTTCAGGTATTTAAAATCTATAAATTCCGGAAGGTCACCATATTGCTTATTGTTTTCCACTCTTATATCCTGGTGCTGATGATCGTAGTTTTCATAATACTCGGTCAGTCTTACGGAAGGAAAACCGTTATTGACAAAACTGGTATGATCTCCTCCACGTAAAAACCTGTCATTCCTGTAGATCAGTTTTATTTCAAGTCCTTTGATATATTGTTCTGTGATTTCTTTGATATATCTTGCCAGCTGTCTGGATTCGCTGTCATTTTCAAAACCAAGATTTCTGATCGCCATTGCTTTTTTGTCAAGATCTTTATATGGCAGACCTTCACTGAATACACGGAGTATACGGGTATTGACTTCTCCTGTTTCTCCTGCTTTAGGATTGCCAATCATATCATTGTTCAGGACAGCTTCCAACTGCAACCCTTCTCTCTTGATTTTTTCAGCCAATTGTTTGGATCCCAACAGTGATTGTTCTTCTCCGGAAAAAGCCACAAAGATAATGGAAGCCGGAAATGAAGATCTGCTTAATATTCTTGCAGATTCAATAACAGCGCTTACTCCACTGCCGTCATCATTGGCTCCCGGTGCTTTTGAAGTTCGATTCATCACATCTGTTACTCTTGAGTCAAGATGTCCGCCGATCAGGAAAATCCTTTTATCATCAGGATCTGTGCCTTTCAGAAAGGCAACTGCATTTCCAAGACTGACTGCTTTATCAATTCGTTTTCCATCCGGCTGAAGATCTTCCTGCTGCAGATAAACTTCCATTCTTCCTCCGGAATTTTTAGCATAATCATTGAATTTTTCAATTACCCAATTCCTTGCGGCCCCTATTCCGTGCTTTGAATCATCCACCGTGCTTAAGGTATGTCTGGTTTCAAAACCCACCAGTTTACCGATATAAGACTTCAATGAATCTTCACTCACCTGCGAGACATATTTCTTCACTTCATCATCTTTTGAATGTTTCTGAGAAAAGACAGTGCAGGAAATCAGCAATAAAAAAACGGAATATTTCATAGAGTAATGATCTTGATTGTTTAAAGATACGAAACCCTTAACTTCGGAAGTATTTTTTATTTAATTAAAATTTCCATTTATCCTTATATTACTGATTATTATTTGACCAAAACACGAGTCAACTGTTTATCTCTGTCCAGGTAACATAACGATTCCAAACAGAGAAAATATATTCAAAACCTGACAAAAATCTTTTAAGTACCCCTACTTTTATTACCCCCAGAAGACGTTTTTATTATATATTTGTTAAAATTCAAAAAATAGATGGATAAACTTTCAGATAGAGTAAAAAGATTAGGATACTCACAGACATTCGTAATGTCAAACAAAGCCAGAGAAATGAAAGCCAACGGAATAGATGTAATCAGCTTAACTCTTGGCGAGCCGGATTTCGATGTTCCGGACAATATCAAACAGGCAGCTTTTGATGCCATCAACCAAAACTACAGCCACTACTCTCCTGTTCCGGGATTTCTGGAACTGCGTGAGGCTATTGCTTATAAATTAAAAAGAGATAATAATCTGGAATACAAACCTACCCAGATCTGTGTTTCAAATGGTGCCAAACAAGCTATTTTAAACGTTCTTGCATCTATTATCAATGATGGTGATGAAGTTCTTCTTCCCGCTCCGTATTGGGTAAGTTATGATGAAATGGTAAAAATGATGGGTGGAAATTCTGTAATGCTTCCTACCTCTTATTTAACAGACTTTAAAGTAACAGCAGAACAGCTTGAAGAAGCTATTACAGAGAAAACCAAAGCGGTACTTTTCAGTTCTCCATGTAACCCATCAGGTGGCTATTACACATATGACGAATTAAAATCCATTGCAAAAGTTATCGCCAAATACCCTCAGGTAACGATAATTTCTGACGAGATTTACGAGTATATCAATTACGAAACAAAAACAACTTCTATTGCACAGTTTCCAGAAGTATATGAACAGACAGCGGTAATCAACGGAATGTCAAAAGCATTTGCCATGACAGGATGGAGAATCGGATATTCTGCATGTCCGGAATGGCTGGCAAAAGCTTGTGAAAAAGTACAGGGACAGATGACCAGCGGAGCTAACACCGTGGCACAGAGAGCCTCTATCACTGCATTGAAAACAAACCCTTCTGAATACAGATACATGATTGATGCCTTCAAAGAAAGAAGAGATCTTGTATACGAACTGATCCAAGAAATCCCAGGATTCAAAGTATTGCTTCCTAAAGCAGCATTCTACTTCTTCCCGGATATTTCGCACTATATCGGAAAAACTCTGAACGGAACTGAAATTAAGAACTCTGATGACTTTGCCATGTTCCTTCTGGAAAATGCTCATGTAGGATGTGTCGGAGGATTCTCTTTCGGAAGCCCGGAATGTATAAGATTCTCTTACGCTGCATCTGAGGAAGACTTAAGAGAAGCTATGAAGCGAATCAAAAATTTATTGGAACAATTCAACTAACAAATTAATAACCCAAAATAAAGCACAACAGCAATGAATCTGTTAAAAAAACTAACCATCGCAACGAGTATTGCCGCTGCAAGTTTTGCAGGACATGCTTTTGGCCAGGATTTCCAGTGGAAAGAAGGAAATTCTAATGGCTATAAGTATAAATACGTTACCAACGACCCTACTTCCGCAAGGTATTATACCTTAAAAAACGGATTAACAGTTATTTTGAGCCCAACAAACAAGGACCCGAGAATTCAAACGTATATCGCCACAAAAGCAGGAAGCAAAACCGACCCTGCAGATCACACGGGTCTTGCCCATTATCTGGAGCATATGCTTTTCAAAGGAACCAATCAGTTTGGATCTAAAGACTGGGCGAAAGAAAAACCTCTTTTAGACCAGATTGATGCGCTTTATGAAAAGTACAATCAGACTAAAGATGAAGCTAAAAGAAAAGAAATCTACAAAGAGATTGACAAGGTTTCCGGAGAGGCTGCAAAATATGCAATTGCAAATGAATATGACAAAATGATGGCCGGTATGGGAGCTGACGGAACCAATGCCTTTACTTCCTTTGAACAAACGGTATACACAGAAGATGTACCGTCTAATGTTCTTGACAAATTTCTTGCTGTACAGGCTGAAAGATTCAGAGAGCCTGTTTTGAGACTTTTCCATACAGAGCTTGAGGCGGTATATGAAGAAAAAAACAGATCTCTTGATGATGATGGGGACAAAGTTTTCGATACGATGTTTGCCAACCTTTTCCCTAACAACAATTACGGAAAGCAGACAACCATCGGAACGATTGAACATTTGAAAAACCCTTCTCTACACGCTATCAGAGAATATTACAATAATTATTACGTTCCCAACAACATGGGAATCATCATGTCCGGAGACTTTAATCCGGATGAAGTGATTGCAAAAATCGACAAGGCTTTCTCATACATGAAGCCTAAAGCCATTCCTGAATATAAAGTTGGACAGGAAAAACCTATCACAGCACCAATTGTAAAAGAAGTTACAGGACCTAATCCTGAAAATGTAATGCTTGGTTTCAGATTTCCTGGTGCTTCCACGAAAGATGCAAGAATGCTGAACCTTGTTGGAAACATGCTGACCAACGGACAGGCAGGATTGATTGATCTTGATCTGGTAAAAAAACAAAAGTTACTGGGAGCCTATGCAGGTTCTTATGCTTTAAAAGATTATTCAGTATTACTTTTACAAGGTAAACCCACTGAAGGACAATCTCTGGATGAAGTAAAAAATCTTCTTCTTCAGGAAATTGATAAATTAAGAAAAGGAGAATTCTCTGATGATCTTATTCAGTCTATCGTGAACAACGAGAAGAAAGGTATTATTCAGAAAGATGAAAAATATTCGTCAAGAGCAAGCATCCTGATGGATGAATTCACTTCAGACGTTGACCACAAAGCGACACTTGAATATGTAGACGAAATTTCAAAACTGACGAAAAAAGATATCATGGATTTCGTATCCAAATATCTTCAGAATAACAACTACGTTGCGGTTTACAAAAGAAAAGGAGAAGATAAGAGCATTGTGAAAGTTGACAAGCCAACGATCACTCCGGTTTCTGTAAACAGAGAAGATCAGTCTCCATTCCTTAAGAAGATTGATGAAATGCCTGAAAACCCTATCGCTCCGGTATGGTTGAATTATGATAAAGACATCGCTAAAAACAAATTAGCCGACGTAGACGTACTTTCTGTAAAAAATACAGACAATGCGCTATTCAGGATGTATTATCACTTTGATTCCGGGAAATGGAACAACAAAATCCTTCCATTAGCAGCAGAATACCTTCAGTATTTAGGAACTAAAGACAAATCTTCTGAAGTTATCAGTAAAGAGTTTTACAAACTTGCTTCAAGCTTCAATGTAGGTGCTGGAAATGAAGAAACTTATGTTTCTCTTGAAGGTTTAAATGAAAACTTCGATAAAACGATTACTTTATTTGAAGATCTGATTAAAAACTGCCAAGCAGATCAGGCAGCTCTCGACGCTTACAAAACAAGATTGAAAAAAGCGAGAGCGAATGCAAAGCAAAATAAAGGAACCATCATGGCCGGGCTGAGAAGTTACGCACAATATGGCGCACAGAATCCATTCAACAATGTACTGAGCGATGCTGAACTTGATGCATTAAAGGCAGAAGACCTTATCAATGTACTTCACGACCTGTTCAATTTCAAGCATAAAGTATTGTATTACGGTCCGAAATCAGGAAACGAGGTGGTAGCATCTCTTAAACCTGTTCACAAACTTCCTGCAACCTTAAAAGATCTTCCTAAGTCTAAAACTTTCGCTCAGATCCCAACGGATAAAAACAAAGTACTATTTGCTCATTATGACATGGTGCAGGCAGAGGTTTTCTGGGTAAGAAACGCAGATCAATACAACCCTTCAACGACTCCTACTGTAAGCCTGTTCAACAACTACTTCGGAGGTGGAATGGGATCTATTGTTTTCCAGACGATCAGAGAATCTAAAGCACTGGCTTATTCTACGTACTCTTATTTTGCACTTCCCAGCAAGAAAACAGACAAGGATATGATTATGGCTTATGTAGGAACACAGGCAGATAAGTTCAATGAGTCTACAACGGCAATGAATGAGCTTTTAACTACCCTTCCAAAATCTGAACAGTTATTTGAAACCGCAAAAAGCGGATTGAAAAAATCGATTGCTTCTGAAAGAATCACTCAGGACGGAATCATCTTCTCTTATCTGAAATCTCAAAGACTTGGAAACAACTTTGACATGAGAAAGAATGTCTATGAACAGGCACCAAAACTGTCTTTCACAGACATCAATACATTCCACGATAAGGAAATGAAAAACAAAAACTACACATACTGTCTTGTCGCCTCTCAAGATAAAGTAAATGAGGCTGATATGGAGAAATTAGGTGAGGTAAAAAAACTTAATTTAACCGAAGTATTTGGTTACTAAAATAAACAAAAAGCCCTGAGAACAGGGCTTTTTTATTTAACAACACGTCAAAAACAATTATAGATTTTATTTATCAATATTTGTTTGTTCGATAGATGAATCTTTCATATCTTTGCCATAGAAATTTAAATATAAAAACAGAAAATTATGTCTTTAGTAGGAAAAAAATTCCCAAATTTAACAATTGACGCAATGTCGGAAATGGGTGACGATCTAAGAATCAACATCCTTGATGAAGCAGTAAACAACCAGCAAAAAGTTCTTTTATTCTGGTACCCTAAAGATTTCACTTTCGTATGTCCAACTGAGCTTCACGCTTTTCAGGAGGCTTTAGGAGAGTTCGAAAAAAGAAACACTAAAGTAATCGGTGCATCTTGTGATACTAACGAAGTACACTTCGCATGGTTGAACACACCAAAAGATAACGGAGGTATTGAAGGAGTAACTTACCCACTTTTAGCTGATACACACAGACAATTGGCAAACACTTTGGGTATTGTTGACCAGGATTTCGAATATGATGAAGATGGAAACGAAGTTTTCACAGGTTCTAACGTAACTTACAGAGCAACTTACCTTATCGACGAAACTGGAAAAATCTTCCATGAAGCGGTAAACGATATGCCTCTGGGAAGAAACGTAAAAGAATTCTTAAGATTAATTGACGCTTACACACACGTTCAAAAACATGGTGAAGTATGTCCTGCAAACTGGGAAGAAGGAAAAGATGCAATGAAAGCTGACAGAACTTCTACAGCAGAATACTTAGCTAAGAACTAATATAATGTGTTAATTTGAAAATGAGATAATTTGAAAATTAATCTCAGGATAGTTAAAAATTATCTCATTTTCTTCTTTACAAAGCATTAACGCATTTTCAAATTAATAAATTTTCAAATTACAATCATGTACACAGAATTAACCGAAGATACATTACAAAATATAGTTAACGACAACGAAAAAGTAGTTGTTCAGTATGGCGCAACATGGTGCGGAAATTGCAGAATCATGAAGCCTAAATTCAAAAAACTAGCATCTGAAAATGATTCTATTCCATTTTTATATGTAGACGCTGAAAAGCTTCCTGAAAGCAGAAAATTAGCAAAAGTGGACAACTTACCAACTTTCGCGATCTTTAAAAACGGAGAATTGGTAAATCAGGTTCAATCTAACCAGACAGAAAGTTTAATTAACCTTTTTAACGAATTAGCATAATGAAATTACCCGTAATCAGACAGTTTTATCAGAATCAGACTCCTGAAAACCTTGAAAAAACATTAGAAGTACTGGAAAGTTTTTGCGAATTCAGAGGAACAAGCGAAGAAGACTTAAATGTTGCAGGAGAATTGATTACCAACATTTGCGGAGCTTTAGAAGTTCACGCCAATGTACAAAACGGAATGAGTGAAAAAGATGCTTTAAACTCTTTTGCTCAGAAAGTTTTAGGATCAATCGACAAATAACATCTTTTGATTATTTTTAATTAAAAGATTGTAAAAAACACAAAATACAATACCTGAGGTTTTCCTCATTACTATACTTTTTTCTATTCTTTAAGAATCTTTTTGCATCAACAGTAAAACTTACTTCAAAGGACCTTAATCAGTCTCATGAAGCTGCTAGTTGCATGAAAACTTTTAAAGAATATCCAATAAAATCCGGTGAAATTTCATTTGGATTTTTTGGGTTTATGGTTTAAAACACAAATTTTCGCACAAATTTCACAAATAAATATTCACAATCATCTGTGTGAATCTGTGAAATCCGTGGGTCAAAAATAATCTCTATAAGTTTCGGCTTAAGCCTTTGGAAAAGATTCATTTAAAATAAACAGGCTAAAGCCCATTCCTATTGATATTATTGAATTCGTGTTATTCGTGAAAACATTTGTGAATTTTGTGTTTAAATAATAAAAAAATCCCGATGAAATATCACCGGGACTATTATTTTAAAAGATAAGACAACTCATCAATTAGTTTCTTCTGCTCATCAAAATACTCAGAATATACCAGAATAAAAGCATGATAGAAGCAAAAAGCTGTAACGCTGCTCCTACATATTGGTTAGTCCCATACGAGTCTTTTAATTTACTTGTCTGATATAAAATGGTAGCTGAAGCTAGAATTACCATTCCAACTGAGAACCACAATCCAAGGTTAAAACCAAAGATCATTCCTCCCGCAATCAGTCCGATGGAGATAAACCCACCGATTACAATGATATTTCTCAGGAAAGAAAAATCTCTTTTAGAAGTAAAAGCCACCGCTGAAATACCTGCAAACATTGCGATAGTTAAAGTAGCAGCCTGGAAGATTACATTTGAACCACCTGCCATATTGGTTGCAATAAAAAGCAAAGGCATAAAGATAATCGCTTCCAAAAGGATATAAAAACCCAGTCCTAAATACTGAGTAGATTTACTTTGGGAAAGTGACCATTTAGAAGCTAAAACAGAAGCTAACCAGAAAACTCCAATGATCAGTAACCAAATATATTTTTGGGCAAACATCATGAAAATAATTTCTTTCGGAACAGTTTTCAATAATATCGTTTCAACTCCAATAAATGCAAGAATAGATAAAGCAACATGCAAATATGTCTTCTTGTAAAAACTCGCCTTCTCCACGTCCGAAGAATGCGCGACTAAAACATCTGTCATCATAGTTAATATTTTTTTATTAATCGAAAATAAATTTATAATCTTATTTCGCAGGCAATACGCCCAGAATTTTTCCGTCATCCTCAAATACAGCGGTAATAGCCTCTTTGGATGATGATTCTCCGGCATACTTATATTTAATACTTGGATGATTGGTTCCATCCATTGTCTTATAATATCCTGCCTTTAAGATTTCAAGCTTTTTATTTGGGTCAATGCCTTCTTTGACCTTTTTAAGAACGTTATCTGTTACAATTTCCTTTACTTTTTCAGAAAGCAATCCGTCAATTGTCTTACGGTCTGAAGCCTGTAAAGCATCAACAAACTTAAGAAAGTTATCATTATACAGACTTACTTTCTCTTTACTTATAGCAGCCGGCTGCTCTTTTTTCTGGTTACCCTCAACCTTTACACCTGCTACTTTCTGAGCAAATATCAACTGTGCACCCACGAGAGCAATTCCCAGCAATAATTTTTTCATAGTATTCATTTTTGTTATCTGGTGAAATAAGTGATGGAAGATACGAAAATCAGACCAGTTCTAAAAATTTCATTGTATCTACATTATCTGCATAAGTATCAAGCCCCGGATTTTGTGCTTCCCCAAACGGAATAGCATTCAATATCAACTCTTCTTTAGAGACCACACACTGAATATTTTCTTCGTTTTCAGCAATAAATGTTTTTACGTCATCCAAAGATTCATATCTGCTGAAATTGATTACAGAAAGCGGACTGAAAAGTTTATCATCTTCTTTCAGCATTACAAAATTATTATCCCAGAATTTATCCTGATTTAAAAGATAAACCGCTCTGTTATAATCATAATTGTTGGCATATTTATTATGATTGATAATATCCTGGAATCCTAAGAAATTTTCAAATAATCTGTCAATAACAAAATCCTGCGGAATGAAAATTCTTGTCACATTTCGACATCCAAGTCCAAAATACTGGAAAATATCTTTTGCCAGCAGCTGCAGTTCTGCATCCGTTTCATCACCTTTCAATACGGCAACAGAAGTTCTGTTTTTACGGATAATGCTTAGATGATTCTTAAAATAATATTCCAGATATCTGGCTGTATTATTGCTTCCTGTAGCAATTACTGCATCAAAATTTTCTAATTTCTCTACAAATTCAAATACGACATTCCCATCAGAAAATTCATTCCATTTTTTTAATAAAAACGGAACCATGTATTTATCTTTTGAAGACAGTTTAATAACAGGAATGTGATTGCTCAACACCACAGACATCACATCATGAAAGCCCACCAAAGGAATATTTCCGGCTAAAATAAGTCCAACTCTTTTTGAAATTTTAGAGATTGAATAATTTCCCAGCCAGTTTTTGATATTTTCTTCAGTCAAAAGATCTGCCCATTGCTGTAAAGCAAATTTCTGATTATCAATAGTAAACCACGGATTCTCTATTTCAGACCTTTTCAATAATAATTCAAAATCTGCATCATCTTCATTGTGATCTTCCGGTTTCTTCGCTAAAAACGCTTTTATATAATCACTTAATTTAATAAGTCCTAAAACTTGATTTTCGGTATTCATAATTACTTTAAAATTGGGGAATATTTTGTAATTTTGTGCAAATTTAAAAAAAATTAGCGATGGCTATTAAAATAACTGATGAATGCATTAACTGTGGGGCTTGCGAACCGGAATGTCCAAACAATGCAATATATGAAGGAGCTGTAGATTGGAAAGCTTCTGACGGTACGGCTCTTCAAGGTACCATTACAATGCCGTCCGGACTTACTGTAGATGCAGATGCACCACAGGAACCTGTAAGTGATGATGTATATTTCATTGTAACAGATAAATGTACAGAATGTAAAGGATTCCACGAAGAACCTCAGTGTGCGGCGGTTTGCCCTGTAGACTGTTGTGTTCCTGACGAAGATCACGTAGAATCTGAAGAATCTCTTCTTAATAAAAAAGCATTCTTACACGGCGAATAAAAAAATTCCGTCTCATGATCTGTGAGGCGGTTTTTTTGTCCAAAACCCAATTTAACCAAAAATAAAGCTGAAGGAATATACAATCCGGAAGCAAACCAAAAAATAAAAAATATGAACAAAAAGCACAACTTCAGCGCAGGGCCATGTATTTTGCCACAGGAGGTATTTGAAAAATCAGCACAGGCTATCCTGGACTTTAACGGTATCGGATTGTCTCTTCTTGAAATCTCTCACAGAAGTAAGGATTTCGTTGCTGTAATGGACGAAGCGCGTGCAATTGTAAAAAGACTGATGAATCTTGGTGATGATTATGAAGTCCTTTATTTAGGGGGTGGTGCCAGCCTGCAGTTTGCCATGGTACCATACAACCTGATGAAAGTAGGAGGAAAAGCAGCTTACCTGGATACAGGAACATGGGCAGCCGGAGCCATCAAAGAAGCAAAAAAAGTAGGAACAGTAGATGTGGTAGGTTCTTCTAAAGAAGAAAATTACTCTTTTATTCCTAAAGGTTATACAGTAGGTTCAGAATACGACTATTTCCACTATACTTCCAACAACACAATCTACGGAACTCAAATGAAATCTTTCCCTGAAGTAGACACGCTGATGGTTTGTGACATGAGTTCTGATATTTTCTCAAGACAGCTGGATTTTTCCAAGTTTGATCTGATCTATGCCGGTGCCCAGAAAAATATGGGACCTGCTGGAGTTACCTTAGTGGTGATCAAAAAAGAAATTCTTGGAAAAACAGGAAGAGAAAATATGTTTTCGATTCTTGATTATTCTCAGCACATCGCTAAAGAATCAATGTACAATACGCCGCCAGTATTTCCTGTGTATGCATCTTTACTTACCCTTCAGTATCTTGAAAAAAACGGAGGAATTGCAGCTGCAGAACAAAGAAATGAAGCTAAAGCCAAGCTTTTATACGATGAAATCGACAGCAATCCCCTATTTGAAACTTTCTGCGTAAAAGAAGACCGTTCACTGATGAATGTTTCTTTCAAAATCACAGACGAAAGCAAGAAAGAAGAATTTGACAATGCATGGAAAGCAGCAGGTATCAGTGGATTAAACGGACACAGAAGCCTGGGCGGTTACAGAGCAAGTTTATACAACGCCTTACCTATTGAAAGCGTACAGGTTTTGGTGGATGTAATGAAGTCAATAAAATAGCTTATATTAGGCGACCGAAAAATAAAAGATATCAGACAACAGATGTCGGATAACAGACCTCAAAATCTGGCTTCTGACATCTTCAATCTAAAAATCTAATAAAATAACTCATGAAAGTTTTAGCAAACGATGGAATCTCAAAAGCAGGAGAAAACGCTTTAAAAGAAGCCGGAATTGAAATCCTGGACAATAGAGTGGCTCAGGATCACGTTATTAATTTTATCAACGATAATAATGTGGACGTCCTTCTTGTAAGAAGTGTAACGAAAGTGAGACAGGAACTGATTGATGCATGTCCCGGCCTTAAAATCATTGGAAGAGGCGGTATCGGGATGGACAACATTGATGTAGAATATGCCAGAAGCAAAGGTATTAAAGTAATCAATACTCCTACGGCGTCTTCAAAATCGGTGGCAGAGTTGGTTTTCGGGCATTTCATTTCACTGGCAAGATTCCTTCACGAATCCAACAGACTGATGCCTCTGGAAGGAGATACTCATTTCAGTGCTATGAAAAAGTCATTCAGCAATGCTTATGAACTTTCAGGGAAAACATTAGGAGTAATCGGCTTTGGAAGTATTGGCCAGGAAGTTATAAAAATAGGAATTGCTTTAGGAATGAAAGTAAACGTTCTGACAAGAAGTCCAAAAACAGAAGTTCTTACCCTGAACTTCTTCAACGGACAGTCTGTCGACTTTGAAATCACGTCCACCAATGATATGGATGCGTTCCTGAAAGATGCAGACTTCATCAGTATCAATACGCCGAAAACGAATGAATATATTATAGATACCCCTCAGTTTGAAAAAATGAAAGACGGAGTCTATATTGTAAATACTGCAAGAGGAGGTGTCATCAATGAAGTGACACTGATCGATTTTATTGAATCAGGAAAAATAGCCGGAGCTGCATTGGATGTTTTTGAAAATGAACCAAGCCCCGAACTTCCTTTGCTGATGAACCCTGCACTATCTCTTTCTCCGCACGTTGGAGGAAATACAGTAGATGCTCAGGAAAAAATCGGTATCGAACTTGCAGAACAAATTATTAAGCTACAAAAAGAAACTATAAGATAAATATGCCTGTTTTTAAACCTTTCCGTGGAATAAGACCTCATAGAGACTTCGAGAGTACTTTCCCTACCCATCCACTGGATAATTTTACCCAGGAAGAGATTGCTGAGAAGGCTCAAGTTGAAAATACTTACATCAATATGATTAAACCCTATGTTGTAAGTAAATCTAAAGATATTGACCGGAATCTGCGAAAGATCCGTTCTACATTTGAAGAACTTCTGGACGAGAAGAAATTGGTCCAGGACAATTCAGCCTACTATCTTTATGAGCAGATCTACCCCAATAAACAGGTGTTCCGAGGACTTCTGGGATTAGCAAGTATTGAAGATTTCTGGAATGGAAAAATCAAAAGACATGAAAGTACCATTCCTCAGAAAAAAGAAAAACTGGCTCATTACCTTGAAAAAGTAAACCTGCAGGCAGAACCCGTACTCCTTACCTATCCGGCCAATTCAAAAATTGAGCTGCTGATGAATCATGAGGAGAAAAACGTTCCTATCTTCAATCATGTAGATACCATCGGTATCAGACATAAAATCTGGAGAATAGACAACCGTCTGAAGCTGCAGCAGTTTAAAGAAGTAATAGATCAGATTGATTCATTTTATATTGCTGACGGACACCACAGAATTGGTTCTACAGCAATAAATGCAAAATATCATAAGGAGAAAAACAAAAAACATAATGGTACCGAGCTTTACAACTTTGTCTACAGTTTTATTGTTTCCAATCAGTCTATTAAAATTCATGATTATAACAGAATCTTACATGACCTGAATGGTATTTCTCCCGAAGATTTCCTGAAGGAACTTGAAAAATATTTCCTCATTCATGAAAAAGGAGAAACCTCCTACTACCCTTCTCAGAAATTCCATATTTCAATGTATATGGATGGGAAGTTCTACTCTCTTCACGTGAAGCATGATCTTCGTTCCAAAGAGATGTCTCTGGACAACCTGGATCACCACCTTATTGACAAGTATATTTTCAAGAATATCCTGAAAATTGAAGATCCGGACAGTTCTGAGCTTATCTCTTATGTAAAAGGAACTTCCAATATCAACGGAATCAATATTTTAAAAGATAAGGTAGACAGCAGCGAAGGCAAAGTTGGTTTCGGAATTTATCCTGTAAGTTTTAACGATATGATTAAAATTTCGGATTTAAGATTAAGCATGCCTCCAAAATGTACATTTATTGAACCAAAATTGATTACAGCTCTGGTAATGTACGATATGAAACCTTAATAAATTCCTATTTTTTCCCTACTTTTATCAAAGGAAAAAGAAAGGTAAATAAAAAATGAAAAAAATATTCATTATACTTCCACTCTTTTTGAGTGGATTTTTATTTTCTCAAAAAAAGCCACAAAAAAATCCGGCCAAAAAAACAACTATTGCCAAATTCAATTATCATGATGAGTTCAGAAAAATTTCAGATGAAATCATGACCAATGGTAAGGCTTATGACAATCTTGGAGAACTTACAAAAGGAATCGGATCACGTTTCAGCGCAACTCCCGGTTATACAAAAGCCGTAGAATGGGCAGAAAAAAAGTTCAAGGAAATAGGTATTGACATGATCTGGAGACAAGAAGCCAAAGCACCTGTCTGGATCAGAGGAAAAGAATCTTTACAGATAAAAGCCGGAAATGGAGATTGGAAAAACATCAAAATGCTTTCTTTTGGAAACTCTGAAGGTACGGGTGGAAAAGACCTGACAGGTGAAGTTGTCTTAATTAATACCACTTCAGAGCTTAATGCCATGTCCATAGGCCAGTTAAAAGACAAGATCGTTTTCGTGAATGTTCCTTTGGATCCGAAAATCATCAATACAAGTGACTCCTATTTACAGACTGCAAAATCAAAATTAATATCCGCTTCTATTATTGCTAAAACGGGTGCAAAAGCATTAATTATAAGATCACTGACAACAGCTACTGATGATACTCCTCATGCTAAAATGATTTATTATGAACCAGATGATAAAATTAAAATTCCTGCTTTATCCATTGGAGTAAGATCTGCAGATGAGCTGGAAAAAACATTGAAAAAGCAAAAAGTTACCGCTAAAATCAACATGACTGCTGAATCAAAAGGAGACACTACAAATCCAAATATTATTGCTGAAATTCAGGGCAAAAAAGATTCTAAAGTGATTGTTTTAGGTGCTCAACTGGATTCCTGGGATTTTGGTGAAGGGGCCATTGATGATGGAACAGGTGTGGTACAGTGTATCGAAGTTTTAAGAACACTGAAAGCACTTGGATACGAAAATAACCATACTATCCGGGTAGTCCTGTACGCCAATAGTGAAAACGGGGGCCAGGGCCGCGAGATGTATGCCGCTTTTGTAAAAAAGAGAGATGAAAAACATGTTTTTGCTTTAGGAACAGATGCCGGAGGTTATTCCCCACGAGGATTTTCTCTGGATATGTCACCTCAGAGAAGAAGATTGATTTACCCATGGAAAGAATATTTTCTTCCTTATGGCATTTATGATTTTGACCAAACAGAAGCAATTCAGGACATTTCTCCTTTAAAAAAACTTGATATTCCCTTAGCAGAACTGGTTGTGGATCCCCAAAGGTATTTCGACTACCACCATTCCGAACAGGATACTTTTGACAAAGTGAATAAAAGAGAACTTCTTCTCGGAGCGGTTGCTATCACACAGATGATTTTTATGGTTGATAAAAACTGGTAATATGAAAAAGATAGCAGGAACTTCATTATTGCTTTTTGGAATGACTGTTTTTGGCCAGACTAAAGAAGATTCGATCCAATTCAAAAAGATTTCCACCGAAATCCTGAACAACGGCAAAGGCTATAACGAACTGAGAGAGCTTACCAAAACTATAGGCAATCGTTTGAGCGGTTCTGAAGCCTATGAAAAATCAGTACAATGGGCCGCACAGAAACTCCGTGATGCCGGAGCCGATAAAGTATGGCTTCAGGATGTCATGATCCCTGTATGGATAAGAGGAAAAGAATCCCTGCACATCCAGACTTCAAACGGAAAATGGAAAAGTATTAAAATGCTTTCCCTCGGAAATTCCGAAGGTACAAACGGAAAGGATATTTCAGGTGAAATTATTATGGTAAAATCACTTGAAGAATATGATAAACTTCCCGCAGAAAAGATAAAAAATAAGATTGTATTTTTCAACTATCCTTTTAACCAGGGAAATGTACAGACTTTCATTTCTTACCGTGATGCCAGTGCTTACAGACGAACCACCGCTTCATTAACTGCTAAAAAGGGAGGTAAATTCGTCATTATCCGGTCACTTTCTTCCGCTCTTGACGATGTTCCTCACACAGGCAATATGCGCTATGATGAAAACATTTCAAAAATACCGGCCATTACCATCGGAAATACTTCCGCTGATGAACTGGAAATACTGTTGAAAAAACAGAAAGTAACAGCAAAACTCAATTCCAACTGCGGAATGAAAGGTGAAAAGCTTTCTCATTCTGTAATTGGGGAAATCACTGGTAAAAAAGACCAGAGCGTTATTGTTGTCGGCGGTCACCTTGATTCCTGGGATGTAGGAGAAGGTGCTCATGATGACGGAGCCGGAATTGTGCAAAGTATCGAGGTCTTAAGAACATTTAAAAAATTAGGGATACAGAACAACCATACCATCCGAGCTGTATGCTTTGCCAACGAAGAAAACGGTACAAAAGGCGGAAAACAATATGGAAAAATTGCCAAAGAAAACAATGAAAAACATCTTTTTGCGATAGAAACAGACGCCGGAGGTTTCTCACCACAGGGAATTTCCCTGGAAATGGATGATCCTCAAAGAAATCAGATCAAAAGCTGGGTCAACCTGTTTTCACCTTACGGAGTTTACAATTTCGAGGGTAAATATTCCGGATCGGATATTGCTCCGCTTCATGAGATGGGAGTTCCCACCGCTGAACTGGTTCCGGATCCGCAGCGTTATTTTGACATTCACCATACCGAAGAAGACACTTTTGAAAAAGTCAACCGAAGAGAACTGCTGCTTGGTTCTGCGGTAATGACACAACTTATTTACATGATTGATAAAAATTGGTAAAACAATGAAAAAGATACTAGGAACTTCATTATTACTTTTTGGAATGGCCGTTTTTGGCCAGTCTAAAGAAGATTCTGTCCAGTTCAGAAAAATTTCTACAGAAATCCTGAATAATGGAAAAGGATATACCGAGCTGAGAGAGCTTACAAAAAACATAGGTCACCGTTTAAGCGGATCTGAAGCCTATGAAAAGTCTGTCAAATGGGCAGAACAAAAACTCCGTAATGCCGGAGCTGATAAAGTATGGCTTCAGGAAGTCATGATCCCGGTATGGGAAAGAGGAAAAGAATCTCTGCACATTCAGGCTGCTAACGGAAAATGGAAAAGTCTTAAAATGCTTTCCCTTGGAAATTCTGAAGGAACAGGAGGAAAAGATGTTTCAGGAGAAATTATCATGGTGAAATCTATGGAAGAATATGACAAACTTCCGGCTGAAAAGGTGAAAGATAAAATTGTATTCTTCAATTATCCTTTCAGTCAGTCATTTGTTGAGACTTTCAAAGCCTATGGTGATGCTGCAAAGTACAGAACTACAGCTGCTTCTTTAACCGCTAAAAAAGGAGGTAAATTTGCCATTGTAAGATCTCTGTCATCAGCTTTTGATGATGTTCCTCACACCGGAGCCATGCGCTATGAAGACAAAGTCTCCAAAATACCAGTCGTAGCCATCGGAAGCACAACAGCAGATGAACTGGAAGCTTTACTTAAGAATCAGAAAATTACCGCTAAACTTAATTCCAACTGTGGAATGAAAGGTGAAAAGCTTTCCCATTCTGTCATCGGGGAAATTACCGGAAAAAAAGACCAGAACGTTATTGTTGTTGGAGGACACTTAGATTCCTGGGATGTAGGTGAAGGTGCTCATGACGACGGAGCCGGAATTGTTCAGAGTATTGAGGTTTTGAGAACTTTTAAAAAGCTGGGAATACAAAATAACCATACCATCAGAGTAGTTTGCTTTGCCAATGAAGAAAACGGAGTAAAAGGCGGAATTCAATATGGTAAAACGGTAAAAGAGAAGAATGAAAAACATCTTTTTGCGATAGAAACAGATGCCGGAGGTTTTGCACCGAGAGGAATTGCCCTGGATATGGATGATGCCAAAAGAAACCAGATCAAAGGCTGGTCAAACCTGTTCCTTCCCTATGGAGTGTATAATTTTGAAGAACGGTTTTCCGGAACAGACCTCTATCCGCTTCACGACATGGGAATTCCCGCCGCTGAACTGATGCCGGATTCTCAGCGTTATTTCGACATCCATCATACAGAAGAAGATACTTTTGAAAAGGTTAACCGAAGAGAGCTATTATTAGGTTCTACAGCTTTAACACAGATTATCTACATGATTGATAAAAACTGGTAACAAATATAAAAAGCCGTCTTTAGAGGCGGTTTTGTTTTTTTATGGAGCTTTTCATTATTTCAACAGGAACGAGCTATCATCCTGAGCCTAGATGAATGGAACCCCGTTTATCTTTTATGATTATCTTCCGATGGCTTTAGCCAAAACTTATAGTGATTATATTTTTTATAACCACGGATTTCACAGATTCACACAGATGATTGTTCCTGTGTTTTGATAAATTGATTGCTACGATTCTATTTGTGAAATTTGTGCGAAATATTTGTGGTATTTGTGGTTTTAAGATTACTGATGCTGTCTTTTAAACTTTCCCGGTTCATTTTCTAAACTGTTCTAAAGTATTTTAAATATATAAAAAATAATTACACCGTAATATTTTCTTTGTTTCAGACAACTCAACCTTAAAAACAGAAAATTTTTCTTTGTTTAAGGAAATAACAGATGAAAACATGCTTTATCAGGAGCTTCATCAATCCCGTGAAACAAAGTGTTAATCGCGAAACTTTTACTTTGGCATAATATTGGCATGTAAGATATTGAGAAAAAATTAAAAAAACACTAAGGATGAGAAAAAAGGTTTTCTGTGGATTTTCAGTTTTTCCACTGATTCAAATTCATATCTAGTATATGAATCCTTTTTTTTCTACGATGCCGTACCAGATACGGGTTCGTGATTAATTAACCCCCGTTGATTTTTCACTGCAATTTTGCGCCCCGTATCTCACTGGTATCATCAATAACCAGGAATCATTTATTGATTCAAAAAAACAAAAATATCCGGACTTTTAGCCCGGTATTAGGATATAAATAAATGGCAAAGTCATCGTGAACCTTAGCCCAGTAAAGGAATTTATTCTTTTTACCGTGATGAGTGCGCCTTTATCATATTAATTAATGTATAACCCTTAAAATGTAAGTAATGATGAGAGACTTTTTTGAAATGATTTTTAAGAGAAATGAAGATGCTGCAAAAATGAATATCTGGAGCGTATTGCTCGTGTTAAGTTTTGCTGCCTTTTCTGTATTGGTATACGCCTTAAAACCAAGCTTAAACAGCTTAATTATATATCTGACGGCATTTGCTGCTTATATCGGCTTTGGCCTTGTATTCATCAGTTCTTTAACCGGAACAGGTATGAAGAAAAGATATTAAAATATAACTTTCAATTAATTTTTACTGAAAAAACCGTCCTGTTTGGGGCGGTTTTTTGTTATTCAAAAAAATGTTGATAAATAGTTTGTAAAAACTCAACTTCTTTTTTATTAATACCTTTTTCTTTAGATCCTTCATGAGCAAGTTGATTTCGATATGAGTTAAAAAAAGAAATCCATTTCAAAACATCTTTTTTATTTTTACCTTGACCAATATCTATTGTAAAATGTTTTTCAAAACTTTTAAAATCACTAGAAGCATTTTCTGGAACTTTCGTCCAATAGTTTTCTATTATAGTTTTATAATCATTTATATTAAACATTTCTGTCCATTCTACTCTTTTATCTATATTTTCTTTATAATTTTTTTCATTTTCATCATTTGCTCTCTGTTGACAAGCCGTTTTAATTTTATTAATTTCTAATTCCCAATTATTACCAAAAAGATCTTTTAAATTACCCAGTACCGTAACCTTCATATATCTTTCTACATCTTTTATATATGAACGTCCTTTACTTTGGTACTCTTCATTCTGTCTTTCATTCCAATCTATAAGCTCTACAGGATTATACTCTGGAAAAGTACTATTTATAATACTTTGAAAAAATCTAAGCCATTTCGTATCAGCTCCTGAGCCAAGCAAAGACAATTGTTTCTCTTCTTCCTCTTGTGAAATGGTATTAATTCCATCTAATAAAGCCTTTAAATATTTCTCAACAGCTTTAAAACGTTCTGATTTTGAAGAATTTATATTAACAACATTCTGTTCAGTTAAAAACTTATTTAAACTTCCTAATAATGCTACAAAAGCAAAAGTTCCTCTATTTGATAAAATAAAATATTTTTCTCTATTAAAGATATCAGAATAATTTGTTTCAACAAATTCATAACAAGAAATTATAAAATCAACAATTTTCCCTTTAGCATTATTCATTTCCTTGTCGTAATCCTCAATAGAAACATCATAAAGACTACCAATTAAAGAATCCTCATTATATCTATTACCTTTAACTATAGGTAACAAACCGGAGCTATTTAGCGCTGACATAAAAGGCTTAAATGTCAATGCAGCTTTATCTTCACCAACAGAAATTTTATTGAATAATGGGCTTCTTTCAGAATTTGCTAATTTTTTTGTAATTGATGATTTTAATGCCAATAGTCGGGAATCTGCCCTATCAGAATCCCAGTTTAAATCTTCCACAAGATCAAGCCTTAAACTTGGGCTAACTGCTTTTTGATTTTCATTAATGTCCATAAATATCTCAAGCTGTTCCATACTTGGTAAGTTTACAAAAGCAACAACGGGTATCGTATTGTTTTCTCTAAATTCAGAATTTGCATATCCATACACTCTATGTTGCCCATCAATTATGTATGCTATCCCATATGAATTAGGAATTTTTAAAGTACCAGAACAAGACGAGGAGTTAGCGTCTCTAGAATTAGCTTCAAAATGTATTTTGTGTTTTTTCGAATTAAAATTTAAAATAATTGAATTAGGAAAATACCCTCCATTGTTAATAAACTTTGTAATACCTGCAAGCCTACTAGGCACAAGTAATCTTTGATAAGTTGGAAATTCCGAATCATTAGCTCTTGTCCTATGAAGTATAAATCCCATTTTCAATAAAAAAGAAGGCTCAATCGAAAACATATAATAATCTTTTTTACCCATTTTCCCTCTTACACTAGGGATTTCAATTTTATTATTATTAATCAGTTCATTTTTAAAAACTAATCCAATAAATTGATAAAATGCAGCATTCTTATAACTCTTTATTAAACTATTTACATAATCATATGTATTATTATTATAATAAAAAGAATTTGTTTTTTCTAATTTTTCAATATGCTCGCTTTCAGAAGAAATTCTAATATTTCTGGTTGCAAAA
>Ga0070682_100000456_pt1 | contig 25780 bp, 28 predicted proteins | sample KBSC63LmetaG_FD_64668 | JGI IMG/M metagenome (GOLD analysis project Ga0070682, IMG submission 64668) | Corn rhizosphere microbial communities from Kellogg Biological Station, Michigan, USA - KBS C6-3L metaG | ecosystem: Host-associated > Plants > Roots > Rhizosphere | place: USA: Michigan...
TCCGCACATCTGATGGCATAGCCAAGGTCCGGAAGACTTTTTGTGCAAGGCGTTGGCGCGACATGCCGTACCCGCAAAGATCGCGATTTTAAGTGCTGAATGAAACCTTTCTCATGTTCAGCGAAACGCCGAACGCCAGGCATCATCCGCCCTAAGGATATTAAGGTAGTTGGCAAGCGGCGTGTCGGCGTTCGGTTCACGCCGCTTGTTAAGCGGCATCGTCATAAGGAAGTTCCTCAACTTCCACACCTACGTAATCGGGTTCAGGAGTTACATCAAACTGGACTGCCTCAATTCTCTCGTGTCCATTAATGTAGGCTTTAGCCACTCGATGCATCCCATCCATCACTCGGCCCTCCGCTGACAAAATAATCGGGTAGCTCAGGTCTGTCTCCTGAATCAGGCGGGCATGCTCTGCAACTGCTCGGCTTGTAGGTCTCTCCCCTTCTCCGCCAAACCAGTAGGCTTCATCAAGCTCACGAATCTCCGTTAATGGTACTTGTCGACGCTGCAAATCGCTGGATAGCTCAACCAACCTGTCCACGTCCCATGCAAGAAGACCTTGAGCAGAAGGACGGAAATAATATTGCTTTCGCACGTGATTGATCTAAACGGCTGGCGTTTGCCGCGTGGAAGACTGCGAATCAGTGACCCAAATACTTCTTGAGAAATACGACTGTCCGCTCCCACGCGATTTTCGATACCTCTGCGTTGTAAGTCCGTTGCGTGTGCGCAAAAAATCCATGGCGGGCACCGGCATAGGTGAATATCTGGGTGCCGCTATTATTCTTCTTCGCCGAGGCTTCAAAATCTCTTAGCTGCGCAGCCGGAATCTCCGGATCGTCTTCCGCATAATGACCGAGGACCGGCGCCTTTATCCTTGCTACGACATCAACGGGATCCAGTGTTCGACCGGCAAACGCAGGCGTCTTGAGATTGCCGTAGAAAGGCACCACTGCGCGGACTTCGTTTGGATAGGTCGCCGCGAACATGAGCGCACATCTGCCGCCGAAACAAAATCCGGTGACAGCCACGTGATCAGATTTTCCAAAGCCCTGCTCTTTGGCATAACTAATTGACGACAGAATGTCCCGAAAAATCTTGGCGTCGGTAATTTTCTCGGCCAGGATCTTTCGTAGCTGCTCGACTGTCTTCGCGTCCTTTTGCACTGAGTAAATGTTGGGCGCGATTCCAACAAAACCAATCTGCGCGAACATGGCAGCCATATTCCGAACGTAATCTTCATAGGGAGGATTTCCGGCTACGATGACGACTATAGGAAATCTGCCTTTCTTGTTCGGCCTGGCCAGATAGCCATCGAGGTCTTCCGTTCCGCTCTTGAAGGTAACTTTTCCCTGAATCACATTCTTGTCATCCAGAGCCTGTACTGGCGGTACTCCGTATGCAGCATTGGGTTGCTGTGCTTCGACGTCGCAACTCAAGGCACAATACGTCGCCAACAGCGCTGCCCTCGAGAGAAAATCTCGCCGAGTTACATGCGTAGTATCGGGTTCCATAAACCGTGACATATGCCCCCTCATTAATCACCAAATGACAGAAGACTAATGACTACGGATAGTTTCATGCCCTTGTTAGATTGAGCTCCGCGCAAGAAGACTCTCTCTTAACTACACGTCGTCAGCGGATTAGAGCAGAGCGTACCGGGAGCGGCCCAACCCTTGACCTTTTTGTGTTCGACGTACATCCATTCGCCCTGGCAGCCGCGCACCGTGCCCCCTTCGCCACCGCCCAGCATCCGCCCTAAGATGCGGCTCCGCTTCCGCGGCGCTTCGTAAAGTTTAGTGCCGCCTTCGATCGAGCCCACCCCGTCCACCCCGAGCAATGGACCGTAGAGCCACCCCTCTCCTTTAAAGAAGGTTCGCTCCTGCTCTCCACCTTCCTCCACGGCGAGATCAATGCGCACCCAATCTCCCTGTGCCCCGGTGATATGAACCCGTATCCCTTCAACATCCTGGTTCGGCAGGTTCCCGATGACCTGATGCATTGGACCTGGCCCAGAGCGGACGTTCATGCCCTTCGGGTCATGGTCGATCACATAAGCCTTGACATCGCAGCGTGTGGTCGTCTCGCTGTTTCGTTGCTGGAAAGTTGGAGTGGCACCTGATGCATGGAAGAGGGTCAAGCCGACGCAGGGGCTTAGGGCTATTAGCAGTATTGCGAATCGCACAGCAACTCCTTTTCGTGTCACTTGCTAAAGCGCAAGCAATCTAACGTGGGCTTCAGGCGCCGCAATTAACTACATGGACAAAACAAGTTCACGATAACAGGCAAGCTGATTCGGTGTCCGCTGCCCGCCGTTGTTAGGCGAGGACGCAGCCGGTTCAACCTTTGTTTTTCTCGAGCAAGTTTGTCGTACGCTCCGTGATGCTCGGCGGCGGAACCATCTCCGCGGTATTTACTCGACGTGATCCAAGAGACGGCATTGCATCGCTTTGCGCAGCCGGCAGGGCAAGCTCCCGGTCGGCAGGGATCCGTTTTTGCTGATCAACATCTTGAGAAAATAACTTAGCAAGAATGTGCTTCAGGTCCTGCGCGAAAAGTAGATAGAAAGCGATGGCCGCAATGAGCGTGATCAGGAGTCGGACTTGCACGTAGCCGGGACCAGCTGTGAACGAGCCCCAGCCCATGATCGCGCAGCTGATTAAGACGAGCGTCAAAGCCATCTTGACCAACTGTTTCGCGAGTCCCTCTTCGCGAGGGTTCAACTCAGATCCGCAGCGTGGGCAGAAGCGCACAGACGCTGAAACCTGTTCCTGACCACATGTCGAACAAAACATCGCAGCACCTCCGATAAGGAATACGAAGCGAGCTTGCAGCGAGTTCGCCAATCAATTGACCCGAGCATCTAACGTCTGAGTTGACGCCGCGGCCCTAAATGAGAACCTTCTCATGTTAAGCGAAAACGCCGCATGCCAACGCGTCACCCGCCCCAAAGATTTTGAAGGCAGTCCGGCAAGCAGCGTGTCGGCGAACGGTGCATGCCGTTGTTAGGGTTGTCGCGTGCTCTATGCACGAGGCTAAACAGCAACACGCAAACGGCACAAGCGGCCATCGCTCCGACGACGGACTGCAACACAAGCACCGGCAAGCTGAAGGCGTTGAATTACTTGAGAAACATGCCGTGGCGGCGTCAGCCGTAAGCCTTTGTTATTCGGTCGTCCAGAAAAAGGGCCTTGGAACGCGGCGTTCCGAAGTTGCCAACAACTTCTCAATTTTCTTTTTCAGCTTCACGTCATCTAAGGCGATGACAACCTCCTGCGCGAGCGATTCGTCTTCAGCCCAGACAATCAATATCGCGTCGCACAAATTACGCCGTTGCCTCCAGCTTTTCAGCGGTGTAGAGGCCTCTCGAAGTGATTGGAACACTGCTAACCAATTGTCAGGCCCGGCTGGGAAAACTGCTTGGAAAATCAGAAAGAGAGCCTGCGACCGGCTGGCCAGAATTTCAATATCCTTGGCACGAAGCAAGAGCGCCGGGATAATTGAAGGCAACATTTCCAGGTGATTCCGTTCCACGATCGCGCGAATGGGCCAGGCTACCGGGGCGACAACTCTGTACGGATCCATCTCAGCACTGCAGACGCGCAGTGATTCTTTAATGATTCCAATAAACTGATCCTCGGCAGCAAATCGTGCCACACAGGCTAATGCCTGACATGCGAACCACGGATCCTCGATCGCTCGGGCCGTAGCCAGAGCGCGGGTGGGATCAGCGGGCGCAAGACGACAAGCAGTGTCTCTCTGTTGAGTTGCAATCATGGAAGGACTGACGATTAAGTTGACGACATCCGGGAGCCATGCCAGGTATCAACTTCGCGGCGCGATATAACTCCGCCGGGCTTTGATAACCATTTTGCCTTGCGATTTCTGGCGCGCCGGATCGATGTCGAGTTTCAATTTACGCGTCGTCCCGTCCCGGTTCTTGTTCGAAGAGACAAAAGCCAGGTTGTAGCGGCTCCGCAGGTGATCGATCATCGTTTGAAAGGTGGTGCCGAGCTTTTCAGGTCTGTCTGCCAGTACTTCGCCGCCAGTTTCATTCGCTAAGTCTTCAAGGTCCATATAGCGGGCAAACACAACTTTGTTCACGCGCGTAGCAGTAGTCTGCATGACATTTTCGATACGTTGGAGCAGGACTTTAGGAATGATCGCGCAAACGACGGCGCCTGATTCGTAAACCGCGTTGGTGGCTGTTCGACCGGAAGGTGCATTCGTGCAATCGAAAAGACGCGTCATGGACGTAATCACAATTATGACTCGACGGCCGGCTGGATTGCTTGCCTTGAACATATGCTCAGCAGCGTCTGCAAACATGATGTTGAAACAATGCGCGACATTGGTCGTCTTCCTCGGCGGTGGAATGCTGTTGAGCGCTTTCTCGATCTGTATGCGGTTGCGTGTGAACGGCTGAATCAGCTGCGTGGTGTCGGTGAAGGACATCACTGCGATCTCATCAACCAGTTTGAGACGATCGATTGCTTCACGGGCGGCGCGATGGGCTTCATAGCTCCAGACGTCGAGCGGATGCGGACATGCCGGGCCCCGATCGATAGCTATCAACACAGACAGCGGCAGCTGATCCTGGCTGAAGTGTGTGATCTCCTGTTTGATTCCCTCTTCGTAAAGCAGGAAATCCTGTTTAGTTAATCCCCCGACAATGCGCGCAGTGTTTTTCTGCAGCACCAGCGCATCGATTTTAACGAGATCGACATCGACCTTGACGACGTCAGTTGATGATTCGGGGGTGGGCGTCGGTGTGGGCGAGGGTGGAAGCTTCATCGCCTGTTGACTCGGACGTCCGCTGTTCGCATTTAAGTTGTTATTCGGCGTCTGCGAAGTGACCGGGTTGGCTGGGTAGAAGAGCAGCGCCACCTGGACCATCGAGGTGACTAGAAACAGAGGCAGCAGGATGGGGCGTTGATTTCTCATTTCATTCAGATGCAAGCGAGCCGTATAACGTCTGAGTTGACGCGGCGGCTCGATTTCATTCAAGCATCGCCGGATGAATCAAGTTGAGAACACGCTCCCGCCGCTAGCGTCCAACGATTTGTTAGCTGACGCTCAGCCGATTGTCGGATTATCGCACTGCAAAGTCACGCATGTACGGCGCGATATTGTTCGCGATGACGCCGAGTTCGGCGTTGGTCAACGGGACTCGCTGGAACGCAGCCCACCCCGCCTTGGGGTACGCAAGCGGGCTCCCGGCCGCGTCCGATCCGTAGAGTACCCGCTTGATGCCGATTTGGCGGATGCGGGCGGCAATCCTCTCCAACTGATCCAGTTGCATGTCAGGCCGGACGACGACAGCCGCGTCGAACCAGACGTTCTTCATGCGCACATCACGCTTCGCGATCGCATTCGTGAACACGCTGAGCGCCGCGTCCGTCGTGTCGTCATAACCGCCCGAGCCGGCGAGATGGGCAATCTGCACCGGCACCTCCGGGGCCGCCGGCAGCAGTTCGTTCAGGAACACGCGTGCTTGCTCGGCACGATATTTCCGGTGGTTGTCTATCGACGTGTGCAGGTGCACCACAATCGGCATGCGATAGCCGTTCGCAGCCCTGAAAACCTTCTTGACTTGCGCCACGTCCTTCGGATTATAGAGATCGACATCGGAATTGCCGAAGTGAAGCTTAAGCCCAAAGTGCAACTGCCGATCTTTGCTACAGCGCGCCAGCTCTGCGAGTGCGTATGGTTTGAGCGGATTGAAGCTGCAGAACGCGCGCAGACGGTCTGGATATTGCGCGACCTGCTGCGCGGTCCAGTCGTTCTCGGCCTTCACATGCTCGTATTCGTTTTCCACTGGAGCGCGGCTCGCCTTGCCCCAGGTGTACGCCATCGACAGCACGAGTGCGCGTCGAATGCCTGCTGAATCGAGCAGTGCGATAAGGTCGCGCGCGCTAATGCCCGGCGAATCTGATTTGCCCGTCACGAGCGCGCCGGCGGCCGGACTGAACAGGTGCTGGTGGTAGTCGATGGCCGGCGCCCGCTGAATCCCCGTCGCCGGCGCAGACTGCGTCACTGGAAGGATCGATAGAATCGAAGCGATGATGCAAAGAATAATTCTCATAAGTTCAGGATCAATGCTGTGCAATCAATCGGCGTCAGCTAACGCGCGCCGTCAGCTGCAAGGCTTTGGTCGGCATCCGCCATGAGACCAGCGATTATTACGCAACGGGTTTTGTTCGCGAATACAAAACAACCATCGCGATCCACCCGACAATCCAAAGGAACATTAACGCTCGATACCAAACTACGATCTTCGTCGCGCGAGAATCACTCTTCATCCAAGCGGGCGTCGCGAAGATCCATGATAGTGAAACCGCAAACCGAGCCATATAACTGCCGGAAACAAACCAAAAGTAATCCGCTGGCTTCCCATCGTCATCCCAGTTCTCCCGATGAAATTGATACTCAATCCTAATCAGTTGGGACGCGAGCCAAAAGGCTACGAGCAATACGAACATCGAAAAGAAAAACAGCGTCAACATGGCGAAGTGTTAGCCAAGAGACTAGATGCTGAACGTTGGCCTTCAGCTGCGGCGCGCGATCAGCTTCCAAGCTGAAGGTGAAAGGTACTTGAGAAATATGCTATCGCGCGGTCAACTGCAAGCCTTTGCTATATTGCGCGTTCGTCCGCTGTAATGTCTTTGCCTGCAGCTAATCCTTAGTCGGATGCTACGCAGGTTATGCCAGTTCTGGGACAGCCGGCTTAGACAAACCCGAGGCATTATTGACCAATGACTCAAGTATCGCCGGAACAGCCCTGCTAAGCCACGCTGCAGCAACTTCGATATCGTCCTTTGGAGCATAGCCATCGTGAACTAACTTACTTCGAACGCCATAGGCGAAGACCATATTGCGGCGTGCATCTTCAATCGGCTCAGCAATAGCGTTCGCATGTGCTGCTGCAAGTTTGCGAAGGTTTTCTGAAATGGACTCCTCCTTCAAGCCGAGGAGGCGAGATCGCATCCTGTCCAAACCGCGACGTTCCTCCTCATCTTCGGCTGATCGCTTTCGTGTTGAGTCAAAGATTCCAAGCAACTGGTCGATCTGGTCCAACGCCACGGGGCTGACTCGCTCAGGCCTTGCCACTGTTTCCAGGCAAGTTGCTAAGCTAACAACTTGGGCGCGCGGGCTCGTTTCCCAAAGAGCAGCGGCATATAGATTCACTGCAAGAGCCAAGCGTTCATCAGCAGCGACCTGATGCGGTTGAGGTAAAGCCAAACCCTCGGTCAGATGTTCAAGAAACGACCTTATTGGCATGCCTATTATGAAGCTCGCTCCGCCCCCACCCATTTCCACAATCCGTAAGTGTTCTGGGATCACAACGACAGGCGAGGGATCCACATAACCGTCCACAAACGTCCAACCCTTGCTCTCAAGCACGTCTCCAAAGTTAGGATTCCCCCGAACATCCACCGGCGGATCTTTGAGCTGCACCTTCTGCGTAGCGCTGGTGGATCTGAGGCTTAGTTTTGTTTTGACGGTTAGATAAAGGAGAGCACCTCGGAGCCGCGGGAAAAAAGCCGCCGCCTCATCAGGCGTCTTGAAGTCAGTGACGCGAAGTAACTGAATCCCCTGATCCTCAACTATTTCCAACCTGTGATCCCCAAATGTGACTTCATTGACGTCCGTGCTGGTCAATGCATGTGTTGGTCCGAGCTGGAAGGGAACCTGAAGTGTGTATCGCTCCAAACCTGATCCGTTAGAGGCAGTTCGAAACCAGAACAAGGGCACTGTTTTCTCCTCTCGTCGTAACCTTCCCGGCTCAGCTTGAGTGCCTATCGCGAGCCGCAGCTAAAGGCCAGCGAACCGCTTTGCCGACGCCGTCCGGCCCGACGGGCCATCGGTCACTAAGCCTATCAGCGCGGATGAACCCCGTCGTCGACCACCGGCGCAACGCGCTGAGTCGAATTGCCAGCCGGCACAGCCAAATGTTCCTAGCAGGCGAAGTCCAAGAAAAACATTTCTTCTCAGCATCAGCACCACCTCCATAACACCGAGCGCAATCTAACGCGTGGTCTTCAGCGACATGAGCCGTCCGCCGGAGACCGACGACGATACGAATCGCGCAGAGTAAGCGTCTCATGAGGATGTAAGCACCGAACGGTGGAGTTGATGCGGCAGCGTGAATCAAAGCAAGCGTCGCCGCATCGAGCTACTTGAGAGACGAGTTATCGCCGCTCGGGTCCAACGACCTGGATTGCGTCTGACCAGCACTTGCTCCCGCCGTGAGTTGCACCCGGAAACAATTTAGGAGCGTCTTGTCGAGCGGCTTTGCCTCTTTCCAAACCTCAGCGTAATAGACCCTGAGCATGTCGACAATTTTTGGATCGCGGACCGACACCCAAACCGCGCCTTCTTCGGGTAGGCCTGGTTCGCGGTGGTGAACGAAAATGGCTTCGTCGTCTATTAAGATAAATCTCATCAGCGGCGGGCTACCGGGCGGCGTTTCGTAGTATTTGATCTGATAGGCGGGCAGACTCCACGCGAATATTTCTTCCGCTAAGGACACACGCTCAAGATCAGGAAAGGTCATCACTTCTCGATACCGCAGATCTTTCCTGGAACCAAGCTCGATTATCTGGCTCCTGTATTCATCGTACGCACTCTTATGTGCAAGACCTTCACGAAGTATCGGTGGTCCCCAGGTCAAGTCGTCTATTTCATGTGCGCTCTCCATTAATGCGCGCACATGAGTTGAGACATCTTTGATTTTATCGAAGCGCTTGACCTCGCTTGTTCCCAGCGCAGCGGCGATTCCGGTTTCCAGGTTCTCAAGTTTGCCTGTTGTTTCGAAGGCGAGATAGCCCGCGATGAGTCCAGTAATTATGAGAATAAATTCCGGTATGCGGTGACTTACCCATGGAACATCGAGCACTCCAAATATGTGCAGCACCGCCAACGCCACGCTCGCTGCAGCAGTAACCAGTAGCAGTACCTTGCCACTCAACTCGGTAATCTTCTTCGGCATAGTAAGAACCTATTTCACGAGAGATTGGAAGCAACGCAACGGCCGGCGCGCGCTTCAACGTTCATGAGAAACTCTCCCGGCGCGCGCGCTGCATGCCGTTGTTGGCATCGGCCAATATAGTTCGGACTTGCGGACGCGTTGACGTTTCCACCGGCTCAGTGCTACCGCCATAATTATATTCACCTTCTTCGAAAGCTAGATAGATCGACCAGGCCGGTTTCGCCCCAGGGAATGGGATGGTTGTTTGCAGCATCCTCCATCATCATTCGAAGATGATAATGGAGCGGGAGTTGTGTTGTTTCAGCGCACGAGAAAAACGAATCGCGTTCTGGAAAGACTTGCGCGTTTCCATTCAAGCCAATCAGCAAGTGTGAGTTCAAATTCCCCGCTGATGAAAGTCGCTCACCGAGAATGAGTCTCCTAAATTGCTGCTTGTACTATTTACGGCATTGGCACACAGCTCTGATTGTTACCGGGATTGGCTTCTGGTATCAGGTTAGCGGGTATGTACGGCGACGCTGTATACCCTTGAACGTTGGCGCAATTCGTGTAGTTACCGCCGGGGATAAACACCGACATGCTGAAGCTTGTGCTCTGTGTCGGTCCCAGTGAAACAGCTCCGGTACCGGCGCAATTGATGGTATTGGGCGCACTGATACTGCAAGTCCAACCGGGGAATGTGCTGCCCCCTGCCCAACCGAAGCCGGGCGATGTCATCGACGCCGCCACATCCTTGAGCGTAAGAATGCCGTTGAAGACAGCCGGTCCATTGTTAGTGACAGTAAAACTCACTTTGCAGTTCTGCTGAGAACCAGTACCTGAGCAGTCGACCTTCTTTGAGATGGTCAGGTCGGGTTGGTTATTCGGGGGGTTGACGACGATTGTCTTGAAGCACGCCTTATTATTCGAGGGGTTCGTGTCACCAGGGTTATTCAACACAGCACAGTTCCCCAAGAGGGTTCCCGGCGGAGCCGTCAGATTGAAGTTGTAGGTGAAGACGATGCCGCTTGTGGGTATCACGCCGGGATAGGTGCAGATACCGCTCGACACCACACAGCTTCCTCCCGGGACCGTGGCAGATACGAGCGTCAAACCTGCCGTAGGCACATCTGTTACTTGCGTGGGCGCCTGACACGGAACCGGGCCATTATTCTTTACCGTTATGTAAGCAACCGCTGTTTGACCGCTGACCAATGGGTTAGGCTTCATCTCCTTCGTAATTAGCAAATCGCAGGGCGGCTGCTTCTTCCAGTTGCCAAAGTCACGAGAGCTAACAAGCTGGCCCGGCGAGACTGTCAGGTTATAGGTTCCTCCGACAGGTGTTGTCTGCGTCCATCCGGTTTGAGGGAGTTCGGAAATCGTATAGGTCCCCGGCGCCGCAACGGTTAATGAGTAGTTACCTGATGCATCCGTGGTTGTGGTCTGTGAATTCGCAGCGGAATCGGTCGCCTTGATGTTCCAACCCGCCAGATGCGGCTCGCCGCTATTAAGTGCGCCGTTTCCGTTTATGTCTTCGAATTTCAGTCCCTGAATTGTCGCGGTGCATTTTCCACTCTTGTCAGCCAGAAAGATCTGCTTGATGTCGTTTGATGACACTACGTCGCTGAAGATCTCGATCTCGTCGAGCTGCACTTCGCAGCTAGTACAGCCCCCTGCGTTCAAGTGATAGTTCCCGAGAACCAGATTCCAGGAGCTGTTGACGCTGGCTGGTGACGGCGTGAATGTGCCCGCCAACCCGCCGTTAAGGTAGAACTGGCCCAGCGGTGGACCGCCAGTTCGCTGCACGGTAACGGCAACGTGCTGCCAGGTGTTGTAAGTGATGGTGGGCGTGCTCGTGAAGGTGCTGGCTCCCATCCTCAGGGTCAATTTGCCATTTTTGATGAAAAAGGCGAAACCCGCGGCGCCTGACGCGTCGAGCTTATCGACTATTCCCAGCGCGGCGTTGCTGACAGGACCTTTCACCCACGCATCGATCGAGAAGTTGCCGGTGCCGAAGTTATATTGTGGACCATTAACTGTAGCTCTCGCAGTTTGAATGAAATTCAAAGCGTTGCCCACCTTTGGCGGGCTGGCTGAGTAAGGGTCGGAGCCTATGTTTGCTGACAAAAGCCCGTGGTGCCCGCCGATAATATCGACGACTATGCTGCCGCTTGTCTCATTCAGCGGCCACCACGAAACCATGCTCGGCGGCGGAGGCGCGCATTTGAAAGGAGTGCCCTGCGGCACTGCCGCTGCTGATCCGGCGGCCGAGTTGACCGAAGCTGAATTCACCTGCGGCGAACCAGCCCAAAGCGATGTGCCGGCCAGAGCGACCAGCATAAGAATCACGAAAACCTTTTTCGTCGCGAACGGTGGCGACACGTGCTGCCGGGCGACCAAAGCGGTTAGTTTGACGGAATTGACTGTGGGAAGCATTGTATTTCCTCCTGTGAGATAAACGGCAGGTTGCGTTGAATGAAAGTTTGAAACGCTGAGGTCTATCAACCTTGACGCCCGAGTCGTGCAACATCGCTCGTAACCGCGCGAACCCTGGCCTTCAGCTACGGCGCGCGGTCAGCTTCCAAGCTGAAGGTGAAAAGTACTTGAGAAATATGCTATCGCGCCGTCAGCTGCAAGGCTTTGTTCGGTGGCGCGTGTGACTTGCTACGGGTTGTCAATTATGGTCCAACCGGCGTCTGCGAGCGAAGTACTCGTGATCGACGATCGCGTAGAAGATCCCCCAACACAAGCCACCGACGATCCATTCGAAGTCGAGGGACCGCCGAAATATCAAACCAATAACGACGCTGAGAAAGACCCAAACAGAGCACTCGAGCAAGAGCCGCCGCCAAAACGTAAGATTGCGCCAAAACCGTAGCCATTCACTGCGCGTCATAGAAGCGAGCCGCCCGTAAGAGTTGAGAAGCCACCGAACGTTGAGTTGACCGGGCGCTGCGATTACATTCAGCCTTCGATTCAATCAATGAGTTGCGAAACACGCGACCCGCGCTCCGGTCCAACGATTGTTATGCGTGCTTGAAGGGGGAATAGCAGTAGTTCCAATGCAACTCATTCCCATTTGTCATTGCGAGCCTTGTCCCACATTTCTTCCCTTAGCCTCTTAATCTCCTTAGAAACAGGATGCTCCTCAATGCCTTTGCTCACCTCTTCCAGAAAATTTGGTTTGATAGAGAACAGAGACATGCGTTGCCCTTCGGCGACGCTGAGGATTTGGCGAACATCATCAACGGAGGCGCCGGCGAGAGTCGAGGTAACGCTGTCATGTTCCTTTTGGCTCAGCCTGGAAAGCCATGAGGTGAGCTCGTCCTTTTCCTTCTGATTTAGCTGCCCAAGAAGCGTGATTAAAGTATTCACCTTTCTTCTCCCTTCGAAACTAGAGCGAAAGCGCATAACGGTGGCCTTCAGCTGCAGCGCCTGATCAGCTTCCAAGCTGAAGGTGAAAAGTACTTGAGAAAACATGCTATCGCGCCGCCAGCTGCAAGGCGTTCTTGGGGGCGTCGTCAGGCGAGAACGCGCCAAAGCAGCCGTATAGCGACAACGGCGCCAAAAGCAAAGAACATCCATAACAGAACACGTAGCAACCGCGGACCTCGACCAAATGACAGAATCAGAGCATTAAGCGCTAACCAAACCAACACAATTCGTTGGGCGATTAATTGAAAGCGATCCTGATGGACGCGAATTGATAGGCGCCAATCGCCGTCCCGACGATTGAAGAAATGGTTCATTTCCTCCGGTGACTTCAAGGGAGGTGGGGATTTGTAAAAATGGTAGCCCGCGGAGCGCGAGGCCGATGTATTTCCGTCCAGGTATTCCCACGGCGGAAATAATTCTGACAAACCCCAGAAACCAAGTGCGCCCAGGAGCAAAAAGAACGACATCCATTTTCGTGTCATTACTGGGTAGCGCTCCAACGCGGGCGTTCAACTGCGGCGCGCGTCCGCATTCAGGCTGATTGGAAGAAGCGAGTTGAGAAGCATGCGATCGCGCCGTCAACTGCAAGGCGTTATTCGGCGCGCCTCAATGAGAAGCATGCTCTTTCAAATCTGGCTCAGGCTCTTGAACCTTGATGTAAAGCTTGCCAGTTCATAGCTCCCTTCAGTGAAGACGAGCGTCTTATCATATAGCATTTCATAGATCGTTTTTCGTATCTCGGTTCTGTCAATAGATTCGGTAGGATTCGCCTTTTGATAAGCGTCCATTATCTGCTCCTCGGTCAAGTTATTATTTTGACAGAGGTAAAGGATTTTAAGCTTGTTCGCTGTCCGTTTCTCTTTCCGACGCTCATCAAGGATGTTTCGAGTCTGTTGAACGACGAGAGTTAAGATGGCGACCAGAAGCGCCCCAAACTGTATCCACGTTGCCCTATCCATGGTCTGCCCTCGCAAGTCATGAGTAAATGTGGGAATAGCGTTGTTCTTCCAAGATGCTTGGGGTGAGTTTAGCATTGAACTCGCAGCCGCCTAACGCCGTCCTTCAGCTGGGGCGCGCGATCAGCATCCATGCTGAGGCAATAAAGCTACTTGAGAAAGATGCTATCGCGCCGGTCAGCTGCAAGGCTTTGTTCGGTGCGCCTTGGCTTGAACCTTTATCAGCCAAACCGAAAGCAACCGCCCAATCAGATAAAGGGCGGGCCATACAACGTTGGCTAGAATGGGTTTATTTGGCACCAACAAAATTGAATACGAACCAGAAAGCACCGAATACTGGCCTTCAGCTGCGGCGGGCGAGCAGCATTCAAGCTGAAGGAATAAAGGTACTTGAGAAGCATACTATCGCGCCGTCAGCTGCAAGGCTTTGTTCGCCGTCGTTTAGAGAACCATGCGACTAGCCAAATCACGGAGCGCCTCAAGATTCGTTTCGGCTAACGTGAATTTCAACGTACCAATTTGAACCTCAACGTCACGCGATGAAACCATCCGCAAGAAATTCTTCTGCGAAAGAAACAAAGATGTCCATTCATGACACATTCCGTCGCGCTTCATTTCGCCGAAAGCGAAGGTGACACCCTCCTCGTCAGGTTTGCGTTCACGCCAGCCTTTGAAAGATTCGGGCATGTGGAGAATGACGCCATCAAAGAAAAAGGCCGTGTCTGGGTGAAGCGGCAGCATGCATTTCGGAGCAACGTTGAAGAAGGCCAGAATGATGTGTTTCGGTTTGACAGGAGTTTTGCCGTCATATTGAAAGGAAGCCATGAGGCTGATTGATGTTTTGTCGGTGTCAGAAGCCTTGATTACTGAGTGTTCTAAAAGAACATAAGTGGTCTCAACACCTTCTTCTACGCTGGCCTCGGATGTAAAAGTATCGTGATGCTTGAAGTCGCGTTTAGGATAAGCGGGCTTGGGCGTCGACACCTGCGCCAAACAAACACAACACATCGCTAAGGGCACCGATAGTTTAAGTATGGCCTTGCAGTTCATACGAAGACGGCGAACGCTGGCCTTCAGCTGCGGCGCGCGATCGCATTCAGGCTGATTGGAAGAAGCTAGTTGAGAAGCATGCGATCGCGCCGTCAACCGCAAGGCGTTGTTCGGCGGCGCGTGGGAGAATCTTTTAATTCTCATCTTCGCCATAAATCGAAACCTCAACGCCGACGCCTAGTGCGCCCGCCAAGGCAAGCAATGCCGGCGGCAAACGGCTAATCTGCAGAAAACCATTCTTTCGATTTACGCCAAAATCTAAGTCAACAGCTTCAAGACCTGCAAACTTCATAAGCCGAGCCACTTCATCTTTATGCTCTCGCAAGAATTCAATTGCGTCCTGTATTTGCCGCGCGAGGTCGTCACCCGAGGCCTCGCTGACGACAACGGTGAAGCCGGAAGTGGGCCAGGAACGGTTTTCAGATTTGCGCTCGCCCTTGTGGAAGACATTACAGGGAACGAAAGGGCTCCTGACCAAAAATCCCACTGGCTCGAAATGATCTCCTGAAGCTCAAAATACGCAACCTGGCATGATTCTCCGTCGGCTTAGCGCTCCTATTATTTACACAAGCGAAGCAACCAAACGCCATTAGCCCCGCCGAGCGAACAGCACACAGCATAAGCGCGAGGAAAGAACATAAAAAGAATGCTATTGAGGCGTCGGGTTGAATGAGTTGTTCCGCTGCCCGCGCGGCGATAGCCTTCAAGTTTCATTTAGAAGTCCTGATGCTTCCGATTGCCACTGCCTTTGCTCGAACTGTGCTTCAACCTTTAGCTATCATTCTATTGAACGCATTGTTAGCTGTTGCGAGCAGGCAGTATTTGAATAGAGCGCATCCAAGCCTCCAACAGTTGCGGCCATTCCGTGATAGCCATCTGGGTACGCCGCAATCCAAATCCGTGTCGACCTTCCGCGTAGAGGTGCATCTCTACCGAAACACCGGCTTTTCTGAGCGCGATAAAATAAACAAGCGAATTCTGCACATTATCCACCGGGTCTTTGACTGATTGCAGCAAGAAAGTTGGAGGCGTTTCTTTTGTAACCGGAAGCGTCGGATTGAGTTCAAACTCTTTCGTGGTCTTTTCCAGCATATGACCGGGATAGATCGCCACGGCAAAATCCGGGCGACAGCTTTCTTTATCCGCGTCGTCAACGTTTGGATACAGCCGTTTGTCCCAATGAGTGCTGATATCAGCGACCAGATGCCCTCCTGCAGAAAATCCCATTACTCCAATTTTGTGAGGGTCTATATGCCATTCGGCAGCATGATGACGCGCCAAGCCTAGCGTTCTTTGAGCATCCTCTAATGCCGTCGGGGCTTTGGCGTCGGCTCTGCAATCGCACTTGTCGTCGTGATGCGGACCTGAATCCGGCACGCGATATTTTAAGAGGACGCAAGTTATGCCGCGCGAAGTGAGCCAATCGCAAACCTCGCTGCCTTCGAGGTCAATCGCCAGCCCTTTATAACCGCCACCGGGAAAAACAACGATTGCGGCTCCGGTGTTGTCAGTTTTTGGAGAGTAAACGGTTAGTGTTGGGCGGGTAACGTTTTCAACCCAAACATATGGCTTTCCGGCAACCGTGTCTTTGCCTGAAGTGACGACTGCAGATTCTGATTGTGTCTGGCTATCTGAATCCGGTGACGTGCCAGTCCAAATAGGAATTTGTATATGTCCATCGGAAGGCTGCCATTGTTTAGATTGTGGTTGACCGCTGAAAGGAACAAGAATGACTAGAATCGACGCAATCAAATAACGTTTCATATGTACTCCATGTTTTCATGGCTCTTTTAGCAGCTAACTTTAATTTAACGGCAGCCGCCCAACGGTGGCCTTCAGCTGCGAAGCGCGCGTCACCAGCATTCAAGCTGAAGGAAAGACTAGTTGAGAAGCAACACTATCGCGCCGTCAGCTGCAAGGCTTTGTTATGCTTCGCCGTAGGATTACTTCACACTTCGCTCGGCGTTGAATCGTTCCAATTGAGAGCGCACCAGAACCAACACGATCGATTCAGTTAAGAACACAACAGCCACGAACTGGACAGTCAGAGCCCAACTCTGAGCCCTCGTAACAGCCTCGTACGAAACTACGCGCGCAAGGAAGTCGCCAATCAGGATGATTGGAAGTTCAAGCCACGATAATCCCCTTCCGCCAATCAACTCTTCCATCGAGACTAGGGAAAGCATCACTCCCAGAGCCATGGCAATGGCGACGAACAACTTGGACATTGGAGCTATGATTACCGTAGCCACCAAGATGCCAAGGCAAACCAATAGCACGCCGTTGAGGTGTGAGCATCGAACGTTGTGAAGACTGCGTTTTGTCATTTAAAGGAAGATGCCCAACGCCTGCCTTCAGCTGCGGCCCGCGATCAGCATCCAAGCTGATGGAAGGAAGTTACTTGAGAACCTGCTATCGCGCCGGTCAGCTGCAAGGCTCCATTATGCGCGGGGTTCGTTTCAGGGGTTTGCGCGGCCACGAAATTTTATCTTGCAGTTCTTTTCCAGCTCGGCGGAGTTCACGCGGCCGCGCGACTTCACGCTTCGTTAGCCGCACCACGTTTGATGCGACACGCTCCCGCGGCTCGCGTGCAACGATTTGTTATCCGCCGTGCTACGTAACGCCTTCAAGCGAAGTATAGCCCTCGCAAGGTAAATGACCGAACAGGAAAGAATAATGAACGCGAGAAGATATTGGCTGTCCCAACTGGCGATAAACGGTTGGCGTTTGAGAGATAGCCACTCGTAATGAAACGCCACTCGGAGGCCGGCAGGGTAACTGACAAAGAGCCAGACGAAATAACCGAGGAGATAGCTACTCAGAATGCACGAGACACAGTTGGCCCAGATTAGATTCATCCTCAAAAAGACGGCGCCGACAAGTAAGAGTGTTGGTTCGTTAAGATAGCTCCATGGGAAATACCAGGGAGACACCACGCCGCCTCCACTTGTGGTGCTCTCAAGGCGCCAGATGTGCACGAAGTTGAACACGGCGAATGCAAGGATGAGCGACCTTGGATCAACCACAAAGAAGAGGGCCGTTTTGAGTCTGCTATTCATTTGAGAGATTAGACTCCGGGAGATTGATGTGTGTTCCACTCCAGGCGGATAACGTTGCGCTTGAGCGGCTCGCCCGCGCAACTTAACAAAGAAGCCCGCTCATGGCGAGTCCGCTCCAGGCGCTGGTTCGATGCAGCGCCGCTTTACAAACGACCAAAGGTGGGCACCCAGGGACATGGGTTTACAAATGGCTTCTGTTCTTTCTCTCGCTTCCGGGAGAGAACCTCAACGACGTCAAAAGCCTGCAGTCTCACATCTGGTTTGGTTTTCTTCTGAATTGCCTTTAGGTCAATGTCGAGCATTTCGCCAACGCTTCCAAGCCCCGACCTAAACACTAATACCCGACTGATCTTACTCCCTGGCAGAATGCCACCAGCTTCTTCTACCGCATCAGTCAGCATAAGCCCATCTTTGAACGTTAGGTCCAGTGGTTTCACAACCTTTCCAGTGACACAGACTTTGATACTATTTGGTTTTGCCGAAACCTGTTCCTGGTAAACTACGAACGGGGCACAGAGCAACAACATCAAATTGCACAAGGTGATCATCAGTATTCCTCACGCTACTGCAGGCATCGAACGACTGTCTTCAGCTGCGGCGCGCGATCCGCATTCACGCTGAAGGGACAAGGTTACTTGAGAAAAATGTTATCGCTCCGCTAATCTCATATTCACCCGGACATTTGGAGTTAATATGTCTGCGTCCAAGCTTCTTTATCAAGCGAGAATTGCCGCACGCCTCCGGCCCCTCAGCCAGCGAACGCAACAGGCGACGGGGCACGGGGCAGTAGCCCGACAGTTATGGAGGGCTACGCAGGGCGCAACTCTCGTGGGTCAAGTGAGGTGGTGTTAAATATCAAGTTGAGTGGCATCGTAGCCCTCCATCACTGTCGGGCTACTGGCCCGGCATAGACGGCGTCCTCAAATAGAGTTGAGCAGGATCCCTTCGCCGAGTAAACCTGTTTGCGTCAATTAGCTTCTCGAAGCTATTATTCACCCTCGATTTTGAGCTTGTGCCGTTTATCGCCGGATCGATCAGGCGGAAGTGCCGATACCCGGACCCTTCCTGCCGCCCATCGCCAATATCAAACCGCAGTGAGGAACCTATGAAACGAATTCTTCTTTCGCTTGGACTGATTGGATCGCTCTTGTTCGCGTTCGCGTGTCAGACGGGAGGCGGCGGCGACAAAGTCAGGATCGGCGTCTTCATGTCGCTGACCGGCACTACCGCCAACTTCGGTATTTCGTCAGTCAACGGCATCAAGATGGCAGCCGACGAAATCAACAGCGCCGGCGGCATCAACGGCAAACAGATCGAACTGCTCGTCCAGGACGATCGCTCTGACGCTTCGGAAGCGGCGACGATCGTTACGAAGTTTGTAACCCAGGACCAGGTCCACGCGATTCTCGGCGAAGTGGCCAGCTCACGTTCGATAGCAGCAGCGCCGATTGCGCAAAACGCGAAAATCCCGATGCTCACGCCGTCGTCAACCAATCCGGAAGTGACCAAGAAGGGCGACTTCATTTTCCGCAGCTGCTTTATCGATCCAGTGCAGGGCGCCGCGATTGCCCAGTTTGCAGCGCGCACGCTAAACGCGAAACGCGCGGCGATCATGGTGGACCGCAAGAACGATTACTCGACCGGCCTCGAAAAGGTCATCAACGAAACGTTCACTCGCATGGGCGGTCAAATCGTAGCCACGCAGTCGTATCAGGAAGGCGATCAGGACTTCAACGCACAGTTAACATCGCTCAAAGGCGCGAGCCCGGAAGTCATCTTCGTTCCCGGCTATTACAACGACGTTGGCTTGATTGCCAAACAGGCGCGCGACAAAGGCATCACCGTTCCGCTCGTCGGCGGCGACGGGTGGGATTCAACGCAACTATATGCGATCGGCGGCACGGCCCTGGACGGTTCGTTTTTTACCAACCACTATTCGCCGTTCGATACCGACCCGAAAGTGGTGAAGTTCGTCAACGACTACAAAGCACGTTACAACAGCTCGCCTGATGCCCTCGCAGCGACCGCTTACGACGCGGCGAAGATCATGTTCGACGCGATCAAGCGCGCGAATTCACTCGACGGTACAGCGATTCGCAATGCGCTCGCCGCGACTAACGAATTTCCAGGCGTGACCGGCAACGTGACCTTCAACGAAAACCGCGACGCGGTGAAGCCCATCATCATGATCGAAATCAAACCGGGCGGCACGTATGCGGTGCGCGAACGCGTTCAGGTTGAAGGCGCCGCCATGCCGGGCGCAGCCGCTGCTTCACCGGCGACATCTCCAGCGACTGGCGCTTCGCCGGCCACGGTTGCTTCGCCGGCTTCCGTAATTAATCCGACGCGACCGGCATCACCGGCTCCGAGTTCACCCGCCGCGGCGAACTCGCCCGCGAAAGCGGCCACTCCTTAGTTAATACCGTTGTAGGACAGACTTTCTAGTCTGTCCTCTATGAAGGTTTAAGGGACAGGCAGGAATGCCTGTCCTACTTTATGAAGGTTAAGGGACAGGCAGGAATGCCTGTCCTACTTGAAAATGACAACGCCCCCCGCTCGCGACTCAAAAGCATGAGTACGTTTCTGCAACAACTAATCAACGGAATTTCGCTGGGCGCGATCTATTCGCTGATCGCGCTCGGCTACACCATGGTCTACGGCGTGCTGAAGTTAATTAACTTCGCGCACGGCGACGTCTACATGGTGGGCGCGTTTATGGGTTACTACCTCGCGAACGGCCTCGGCGTTCGCGGCGCGCAGGCGCTGGGCCAGGGCGCTGACGGATTAATCGCGCGCGGACTGCTCGGCAGCGGCACGCTGGAACCGTCGCTCGTTACGGCACTCGTCGTCATGTTATTGGCGATGGCGATTTGCGCAGCCTTCGGCGTCATCATTGAGCGGCTCGCTTATCGCCCGGTCCGTAAGTATTCACGTCTGACTGCCTTGATCACGGCCATCGGCGTTTCACTGTTACTTGAAAACGGTGGGCAGGTTGTTTTTGGCGCCGACCCGAAGTTCTTCCCGGAGCTTTTCAAGAAACGCAACATCGACCTCTTCGGCGGCGCCAGTATTAACAGCGCTGACATCGTGGTGCTGCTGATCGCGCTCGTGTTGATGATTGCCTTGCAGATAGTTGTGTATCGCACCAAGACCGGCCGAGCGATGCGCGCTGTTTCGTTCAACCTGGTTTCCGCAAAGCTGATGGGCATCAACACGGATCGCATCATCGCGTTTACGTTTGCACTCGGTTCGGCGCTGGCCGCGGCGGCAGGCGTGCTGGTCGCGATTCGAATTCCGCGCATCGATCCGCTGATGGGAATTCTGGTGGGACTAAAAGCTTTCGTTGCTGCCGTGCTCGGGGGGATTGGAAACATTCCCGGCGCGATGCTGGGCGGACTGCTGATCGGCATCACTGAAACGATGGTGGTCGGTTACCTGTCCCCGACGTACAAAGACGCTGTCGCGTTCGCAATTTTGATTCTGATACTTCTCTTCCGGCCTTCCGGTTTGCTCGGCGCGGTCGCACAGGAAAAAGTTTGACGTTTGGAGTTCCGCCTTGGGGCGGGCTTTTCAAATCTTAAGGAAACTCCCGCCTGAAGGCGGTACTCCAAACCTATGGCCGCGCATTCGTTAATCTATGCCTCGGTATCTCCGTAACCTTTTAGTGGCGCTAATCGTGATCGGCGTTTTATATGCGCTCGATTTTGTCTTCCAGGGACGGATGATCAGTCCCTACTTCAGCCGCATTCTGATGCTGTCCGGCATCGCGATCACGCTCGCTGTTTCGCTCAATCTCATCAACGGCTTTACCGGTCAGTTCTCCATCGGCCATGCGGGGTTCATGGCAGTCGGGGCCTATACCTCCGCTTATTTTTCCGTAAACTACGGCGCGAACCTCGCGGTGACGCTTGGCAACGGTAAACTCGGCTGGGTAATTGTGCTGACGCTGGCGACGATCATTGGCGCCATCTGCGCCGGTATCGCAGGACTGGTTGTCGGCGTACCGTCTCTGCGTCTCAAAGGCGACTACCTTGCGATCGTGACGCTTGGCTTTGGCCAAATCATCGTTGTCTTCCTGAACAACATCGAATCGGTCGGCGGCGCGCGCGGATATTCCGGCATACCCATCGTCAAAAGTTTCTTCTGGATTTTCCTGATCGCGATACTCACCATCACCGTGGTTTACAACATCGTCAATTCCGCGTTTGGGCGCGCGTTGATTTCAATTCGCGAAGATGAACTCGCTGCGGAAGCGATGGGTGTAAACACGACGCGCTACAAAGTGATGGCGTTTGTTATTTCATCGGCGATGGCCGGCGCCGGCGGCGTGTTGCTGGCGCACTTCGATGGTTACCTGAACCCGAAATCGTTCGAGTTCATCAAGTCGTTTGAGATTCTGATCATGATCATTCTCGGCGGACTTGGCTCGATAGTCGGTTCAATACTCGGTGCGATCCTGTTGACGGTGCTGCCTGAAGCATTGCGCGGTTTCGCCGAGTATCGCATGGTGATTTATTCGTTGCTGCTGATCATCCTGATGATTACGCGGCCGCAGGGCCTACTCGGTAAGACGGCGGCCTTCAAAGGCTGGCGCGGACGCAAAGGCGCGAAGGCTCGGACGCAGGCAGAAGAAGTAACAGCGGAAGACACAACGGTCAACGAATCGGTCGCCAAAGCAACGCTCGGCGAGCGGCCGCAGGAAACGTCTTTGAAAAAGGGGGAGCCGGAATGAGCACAAACTTGAACGCGTCGACCGGAGCGATTGCAGCACCCCCGGCTGGCGTGCCGCCGATTTTGAAAACTGACAAAACCACCATTCGGTTTGGCGGTCTCGTGGCGGTCAGTGAGTTGAACATGGCGGTCGCGCCCGGCGAAATCTACGGGCTCATTGGTCCGAACGGCGCCGGCAAGACCACAATCTTTAATTTGCTCACCGGTGTTTATGAGCCCACGTCCGGCGAAATCTATTTCGAGAACAAGCGAATCGACGGCAAGCGTCCTTACGAAATCGCCGCACACGGCATCTCCCGAACGTTTCAAAACATTCGCTTGTTTCCGAGCATGAGCGTGCTCGATAACGTTTTGACGGCCTGCCACATCCACACGAAGCAGTCGTTGCTCGATGCAGTCCTGCGCACGCCACGTTACCAGCGTTGCGAAGCTGCGTCCCTCGATTACTGCATGGAGCTGCTGGCGATTTTCGATCTGGATCGTTTCAGAGACGAGGGCGGCACCAGTTTGCCCTATGGCAAGCAGCGGCGTTTGGAGATCGTGCGCGCACTTGCCACTCGTCCAAAACTACTGCTGCTGGATGAGCCCGCCGCGGGGATGAATCCCTCTGAGCAGGAAGACTTGATGCATCTGATCAAACAGATTCGCGATCGCTTCGGGCTAACGATCCTGCTCGTCGAGCACAATATGAAAGTGGTCATGGGCGTTTGTGAGCGCATTCAGGTGGTGGACTACGGTAAGTCGATCGCGCTCGGTGTTCCGGAACAGATTAAGAACGACCCGAAAGTTATCGAAGCATATCTTGGGGACTAGACACTAGTTTTGAGTTTTGAGTTATTCAAAATTCAAACTTAAGAATTCAGAATTATTCGGAATTATGTTGATTCTAGAAAACGTCTCCGTTAATTACGGCGCGATCGAAGCGCTCACCGGCATCTCGATGCAGGTGGCGAAAGGCGAAGTCGTGACCTTGATCGGCGCGAACGGAGCGGGCAAGACGACTACGCTGCGCACGATCACCGGCTTGCTCGAGCCACGCCAGGGACGGGTCGTGTTCGAAGGGGACGACATCAGCGGCAAGCCGACTCATAAGCTGGTAGCGCGTGGAATTTCGATGTCGCCTGAAGGTCGCGGCGTGTTTGCCAACCTTACCGTGCGCGAAAATTTACAGATGGGCGCTTACCTCAACCGCAACAAGAAAGAGGTTGCGGCCGACATGGAGCGGGCGTTTCAAATGTTCAAGCGTTTGAAAGAACGCGAATCACAAAAGGCGGGCACACTTTCAGGCGGCGAACAGCAGATGCTGGCGATTGGTCGCGCGCTGATGTCACGTCCGCGCCTGTTGCTGCTCGATGAGCCTTCGCTCGGTTTGGCGCCGCTCGTCGTTCACACAATCTTCGAAGCGATTGATGAAATCAGTAACGAAGGCACCACCATTTTGCTGGTTGAGCAAAATGCACATGCTGCCCTGGGGCACTCTGATCGCGCTTATGTTTTGGAAACCGGCCGTATCGTGATGGAAGGACCTTCAGCCGAACTGGCCGCGGATCCACGAATCAAAGAAGCCTACCTGGGCGAGTAGGCGGTCCACTGTTAGCGGGGCAGGCCCGCTTCCTGACCATGAGGCATTCGTCGTTGCTGTTGCAATCGATGTTGTGCCAATTCAAGTTGAACTCTTGCTTCTCCGAACCCCCGCAAAACCAATCGATTCCAATCAGCGGCGCTTCTCTCGAAATAAACTCACGGCAATCTGTTCGGTGCTCGTGATTGTGTGGGCCACACTCGTGGCCTATTCGTGTTCCGGAACACAGAACACGGAAGATCATTCCACGATCCGGATCGGTTTCTTCGGCGATCTCACCGGCCCAACGTTTAATTTCGGACTGTCTGCAAAGAATGGCGTGCTGATGGCCGCGGATGAAATTAACCAGGCCGGCGGCATCAACGGTCACAAGCTCGACGTAGTAATTGAGGACGACAAAGGAAGTCCGGAAGAGGCCGCGCGCATCACCGGCAAACTGATCGACCGTTATGCTGTCGCCACCATCATCGGCGCCGGTGCTTCGGGTAACAACCTCGCCGCGGCTCCAAAAGCGCAGGCAGCCAAAGTGCCTCTAATCGCGCCGTCGTCGACTAACCCCGCAGTCACACAAGCCGGTGATTACATTTTTCGCGCCTGCTACATCGACGCGTTTCAGGGCGAGGTGATGGCCAAGTTTGCCGTCAACACGCTGAAGGCCAAACGCGCGGCGATCATGCTCGACTTTAATTCGCCGTACAGTCACGGGCTGACAGATTTTTTTGAATTCAGTTTTGTGAAGCTTGGCGGCGAGAACGTGGTCAAGCAGTCGTATTCACAGGGCGACGCCGATTTTCGTGGCCAACTCAGCGCCATCAAGGCGGCTAACCCTGACGTCATTTACATTCCCGGTTACTACGGCGACGTGGCGATTATTGCGAAGCAGGCACGCCAACTCGGGTTGACGGTGCCGCTTCTCGGAGCCGATGGGTGGGACGCGCCTGAGCTTTGGGAACTGGGCGGCGACGCCTTGAACGGATCCTACATTTCCAATCATTATTCGGCTGACGATCCGGCGGAGGCTATTCAGAAATTTGCCAAGGAATATCGCCAGCGCTACGGCAACCTGACGCCTGATGCACATGCCGCGCTTGCATACGACGCCTTGAGATTTTTCGCCGACGCAGTAACGCGCGCGGGCACAGTGGAAAACTGGAAACTGCGCGACGCGTTGGCACAGACCAAAAACTTTCCCGGCGTCACCGGAATGATCAGCATGGACCGTGAACGCAACGCGGTGAAGCCGGCGGTAATCTTGAAACTCGAAGACGGCCGCTACATCTATCAGGAGACCATTCAACCCGAAACGCCTAAATAGCCTTTGGAGTGCGGTGACCTGTCACCGCTTTTGGAGGCTGCGACCTGTCGCAGCCGCTGGTAAGTTAAGTCTCAAGTAGGGAGCGCGGCGACAGGGTCGCCGCGAAGAGAAAGCGGTGACAAGTCACCGCACTCCAAAAAAGTATGCGCGAGCTTCGAGTAGTGCTTCTTTAACGGACCGTGAATGCAACGCGGTGAGGGCCGCTACACCTATCAGGAAACCATTCAACCCGAAACGCCTAAATAGCCTTTGGAGTGCGGTGACCTGTCACCGCTTTTGGAGGCTGCGACCTGTCGCAGCCGATGGTAAGTTAAGTCTCAAGTAGGGAGCGAGGTGCACGTCGCCGCGAAGAGAAAGCGGTGACAAGTCACCGCACTCCAAAAAGGTACTCGCGATCGAGTAGTGCTTCTTTAACATGGACCGTAAACGCAACGCGGTGAAGCCGGCGGTAATCTTGAAGCTTGAAGACGGCCGTTACATCTATCAGGAAACCATTCAACCCGAAACGCCTAAATAGCCCTTTGGAGTGCGGTGCCCTGTCACCGCTTTTGGAGGCTGCGACCTGTCGCAGCCGGTGGCAAGTTAAATCTCAAGTAGGGAGCGTAGAGAAAGCGGTGACAAGTCACCGCACTCCAAAAAGGTATGCGCGCGCTTCGAGTAGTGCTTCTTTAACGCGGT
>Ga0070682_100000457_pt1 | contig 25763 bp, 20 predicted proteins | sample KBSC63LmetaG_FD_64668 | JGI IMG/M metagenome (GOLD analysis project Ga0070682, IMG submission 64668) | Corn rhizosphere microbial communities from Kellogg Biological Station, Michigan, USA - KBS C6-3L metaG | ecosystem: Host-associated > Plants > Roots > Rhizosphere | place: USA: Michigan...
GCCGCGATGATGATCAAGAGCGAGAACAGCGTCGGGCGCGCGACTTCCTTCGCCGTCTGGAACAGCGTCTCGGCGAACGACGCCGGATCGCCGTCGCCCTCGCGGTGCGACAGCTTGTGGAACAGGTGTTCCACGAGGATCACGGCGCCGTCGACGATGATGCCGAAGTCCACGGCACCCATCGAGAGCAGGTTCGCGGACATGCCGCGCGTGTGCAGGTACGCGAACGACGCGGCGAGCGAGAGCGGAATCACCGCGGCGACGATCAGCGCCGCGCGCCACGACAGCGTGAACGCCAGCAGCACGAGCACGACGAGCACCGCGCCCTCGGCGAGGTTGTGGAACACGGTCGTGAGCGTCGTGCCGACGAGATCGGAGCGATCGTAGAAGGCGGTGACCTTGACGCCGGGCGGCAGCACGCGGTCGTTGAGCTCCTTGAGCTTGTCGCGCAGGCCCGCGAGCACCACGGACGGGTTCTGCCCGCGGCGCATGAGCACGATGCCTTCGACGGCGTCCTCGTCGTAGCCGCGCGTGACGACGCCCTGGCGCGGCTGGTAGCCGTCGGCCACCTGCGCCACGTCCTTCAGCGTGACGGCGACGCCCGCGTGGTAGCCCACGCGCACGCGCTTCACGTCCTCGAGCCCGTTGAAGATGCCGAGGCTTCGGATCACGAACATTTCAGAGCCGCGCTCGACGTAGCCGCCGGTCGCGTTGGCGCTCGCCTTCTCGAGGGCGGCCGAGATGTCGGCGAGTCCCACGCCGAGCGCCGCCATCCGCGTCGGATCGGGCTGCACGTGGACCTCGCGCACGAGGCCGCCGTACGACACGACGTCCGCGACGCCGGGTGCCTGCAGCAGGCGCGGTCGCACCACCCATTCCTGGAGGGTGCGCAACGTCATCGGGTCGGCTTCCTTGCCGGTGAGCGTGTAGCGGTAGACCTCGCCGATCGGCGTCGCCATCGGCCCGAGCGAGGGGTGAATGCCCTCGGGCAGCTCAGCGTCCGCCATGCGCTCGACGGTCTGCTGGCGCACGCTCAGCGGATCGACGCCGTCCTCGAACGTGAGCGTCACGAACGAGAGCCCGAACAGGGAGATGCTGCGCAGGCGCGACAGGCCGGGCGTGCCGTTCAGGGCGCGCTCGAGCGGCAACGACACGCGGCGCTCGACCTCTTCCGTCGGCTGTCCCGGGAAGATCGTGATCACCTGCACCTGCGTGTCCGTCGGATCCGGAAACGCCTCGATCGTCAGATTCTTGAAGGCGTAGTACCCCCAAGCACCGAGGACGGTAGCGAGCACGAACGCAAAGAGGCGATTCGTGAGGGAGAACTGAAGCAGACGCTCGAGCATTAGAGTTCCACGCCCCTCACGTGCTCAAATCAATCTGGTTATCCAAGAGCACCGCGCCCTGTTCCACCACCGTCTCGCCCGCTTTCAGGCCCGAGATCACGACGACTTTGCCGTCGCGTTGGGGGCCTGCGACGATGTTGCGGCGCACGAAGCGGCCGGCTCCCTCGAGCACGTAGGCGTACTGTTTCGAGCCGTCGGAGACGAGCGCGCTCGCGGCGATCTCGACCGAGTTCGCCGTGGGCGGCGCGCGGAAGGTCACCTCCGCGAACATGTTCGGCCGCATGCGGCCGTCTTTGTTCTCGAGCTTCACGCGCACGCCGACCGTGTGCCGATCCGGGTCGACGACCGAGGAAACGCGCTCCACGGGCGCTTCGACGGAGAAGCCCGGCAAGGAGGGGCTCGTCACGCGCGCCGTCGTTCCCGTCACGACGCCCGCCGCGTCGGCCTCGAACAGATCGGCGAGCACCCACACGACGTCGAGCTCCGCGACGCTCACGAGGCTGTCGTCGGTCGACACCTGCTGGCCCGGCAGCACGTTCTTCTCGATGATCACGCCGTCGCGCGGCGCGACCACGGTGAACTCGTTCTCGCCGCGGGTCGAAACCTTGAGCGAGGAGAGCTTCATCTTGGCGAGCCGTAGCGCGAGCTCCGCCTGCTTCTCCTGCTGATCGCTCTCGAGCTCGTCCTTGGCCGGCAGCGCGCGCGCCTCGACCATCGCCTTGACTCGCTCGTACGCCGCGCGCGTCACCTCGAGGTCGACGGCAGCCTTCTGCTGCTCGGCGCGCAGCGCGGCGATGTCGGGGCTCGCGACGGCGAAGAGCGGCGCTCCCGCCTTCACGCTCTGCCCGAGCTCGACCGCGACCTGAGTCACGCGCCCGGAGAGCGGCGAGCCGACGCGCGACGACACGGCCTCGTCCACGCGGAAGCGCGCCGGGAAGGAGTCGCTCCAATGCTCGCGAGCCCCGTCCGCCTTGCCGAGACGGAGGGCTTTCCATTGTGGCGCGCCGTTCGCGAGCGTCACGCTCTCCTTGTCGACGCGCATGCCGGGCGGCGGCTGGGCTTCGGCAGGGAGCTTCCGGTGAAACAGCATTGCGGCGACGATGGCGACGCCCGCGACGACCAGTGCAGCAAGGACCCCCGCCGGGCGCGGCTTGCGCGCGTGCTCGGTGACTGCGACGGGTCGTGATGAGGCCTCTAGAGTCATTGGTTTCCTTGATGAGCGGGCACGGCGACTCCGAGCACGCGATGAAGCTCGTTCTTCACGGCAAAAAGCTCGAAGCGCTGATCGAGTCGCGTGAGCGTGAGGGCGATGTGGCTGCGACGCGCGAGCAAGAAATCCGTCATGCTCGCGCCGCCCTGGTGGAAGGCCTGCTCGGCGGCGCTCAGCACCGCGTCCGAGCGCGGCAAGGTGTCTTTGGCGAGCACGGCGATGTTCGCTTCGAGCGCGGCTTTGCGGCTCAAAAGCCCTGCGAGCTCGGCGCGCGCGTCCACGAAGAGCGCGCGGCGTTGATCCTCGAGCTCGACGGCGTGCTCGTTCGCTTTGCGCGCGTCGTGCTGGCCGTGATCGAACACGGGCAGCGGCAGCTCGAGCCCGAAGTTCAGCGTGTTCATGTTGTCGCCCGAGGCGATGAAACGGTCGTGCACGTAGCCGACGCGCGCGGTCACGTCGGGGATCGCGCGGTTCGACGCCAGGTCGGCGTCGCGCCGCGCCGCGCTCGCCTGCAGATCGAGCGAGCGCAGATCGGCGCGTGCGTTCAGGCGCTCCTCGTCGCTCGCCGCCGTCGTGACGGGCAGCGCGTCGCCGAGGTCGTCCTCGGTGACGCCGCTCAAGTCGCACTCGGCACCGAGCGCGGCGCGGCATTCGGCGCGCGCCGCGTCGTACTCGGCCTGATTGCGCGCGAACTCCGAGCGCAGCGCCGCGAGATCGAGCAGGAGCCGGTCGTAGTCCATGCCGCTCAGCGCTTTTTGCTCGAGGCGCGTGCGCTCGAGCGTCGCGGCCCGTTCGGCGTCGGTCAGGGATTCCTGCAGAATTCCGAGCCGGAGCCCGAGGTGGACCGCCGCCCCGAGCGCGTCGCGCGCGGCCGTGACGCGGTCGGTGAGGGTGCTCGCGACGTCGAGCCGAGCGGCGCGCTCGCGCAGGGCGGCCGCGTCTTGCCGGGGGCCGCGTTTTCCGAGCTCGAAGGTTTGGCTGAGCCCGACGCCGTAGATCGCCGTCTCACCGAACGTGAGCCCGGGGGGCGTCGTGGTCGTGATCGGGACGTTCGACAGGCTCGTGTCGAGCACCGGATTCGGGAAGAGGTGGCTCGACGCGACGTCGGCGCTCGCCTGACGGGCACGAGCACGCGCCGCGCGCACGACCGGGCTCTCTGCGCCGAGCCAGCTCGCGAGGCCTTCCGGATCGTGCAGCAGTCGATGCGCTGAGGCCGTGCGCCCGACGGCGGGGCTCGCCGCTCCCTTCGATTCGAGAGCGTGGGCGGGCGCCGTCACGGCGAGCACGAGCGCAATCCCGGCGCTTCGAAGAGCGCGAGCCGGGGCGGCGGGCGGAGAGATCCTGGGCATCGTCCGAAGCCCGTAGAGCAGGCTTCGTGCCGACGCGTGATCTCAATGAAAACGCGTAGTTATCATTTTGAGAACGGCCCCCGACCGAACATTTCTTGAATGTTGCATGATAGATTCTTCTATTGGGTCGGGTCGTGACGACTGCTACCGACTCGTCACTCGGGGGTCACATCTGCGCGTTATCGCGTTGCCGCAATGGCTCGCATTCTCGTCATCGAGGACGAGGCCGACATTCGGCAGGTGCTCGATTACAACCTGGCCGCCGCGGGGCACGAAGTTTTGGCTGCGGCGCGCGGCCAGGACGGTCTCCGGCTCGCGCGCGAACAGCGCCCCGACCTCATCCTACTCGACCTCATGTTGCCCGACATCCTCGGTACCGAGGTGTGCCGGGCCATCAAGGACGACGTCTCCATGCGGATGACGCCCGTCATCATGCTCACCGCCAAGGGGGAGGAGATCGATCGGGTCGTCGGCTTCGAGCTCGGGGCGGACGACTACGTGACGAAACCGTTCAGCGTCCGCGAGCTCGTGCTCCGGATCCGCGCCACGCTGCGCCGTAACGAGGGCAAGGCTCCCGAGTCGACCGTCGTCGACTTCGGAAACCTACGCATCGATCGCGACGCGCACCGGGTTTGGGTCGAAGACGGGGAGATCGAGCTCACGGCGCTCGAGTTCAAGCTGCTCGTGACCCTCTACGATCGGCGCAACCGCGTGCAGTCGCGCGGCGCCCTGCTCGACCACGTCTGGGGGATGGACACGAAGATCGCGACCCGAACGGTCGACGCCCACGTGAAGCGTTTGCGCGAGAAGATCGGCGCCGCCCGCGATTACATCGAGACGGTGCGCGGGGTGGGGTACCGGTTTGCCGAAACCCCGCAAGGCGCGCTGAGCGACAGCATCTGAGCGTCGAGCCGGGCGGGGAATGGGGCACGTGGGGGCGGGAGCGCACACCGTAGCGGTCGCGACAGAGGGATGTCACACTGCCGTCACTTCCCGGCGGTACCTGAGGCTCGAGATGACCCGCATTCTAGTCGTCGAAGACGAGCCCGACCTGCAGAGGGTCCTGGACTACAACCTCCGCCAGGGCGGACATGAAGTGACCGTGACCCGCCTCGGCCTGGAGGGGGTGAAGCTTGCCCGCGAGCAGCGGCCGGATCTGGTCCTGCTCGACCTGATGCTGCCCGACGTTTCCGGGACGGAGGTGTGCAAGCAGCTCAAGGATCACCCCGGGACGCGCAGTACCCCCGTGATCATGCTGACGGCCAAGGGCGAGGAGATCGACCGGGTCGTGGGCTTCGAGCTCGGCGCGGACGACTACGTCGTGAAGCCGTTCAGCGTGCGCGAGCTCATGCTGCGCATTCAGGCCATCCTGCGACGCGGTCGTGGTGAGGACGAAGAGCTCGAGCCGATGGTCGAGTTCGGTCGGCTCAAGATCGACCGCGGCGCGCACCGCATCTGGGTCGAGAGCGTCGAGATCGAGCTCACGGCGCTCGAGTTCAAGCTGCTCGTCACGCTGTACGACCGTAGGAACCGCGTGCAGACGCGCAGCGCCCTGCTCGACGACGTGTGGGGCATCCAGGCCGACATCACGACCCGCACCGTCGACACCCACGTGAAGCGCCTGCGCGAGAAGCTCGAAGCAGCGCGCGACTACGTGGAGACGGTGCGCGGCGTCGGGTACCGTTTCGTCGCCACGCCCGAAGAGGCGCAGGTGTGACGAGCATCCGAGCGAAGCTATTTCTGGCCGCGCTCGGGCTCGTCACCGTGCTCGTCCTCGTAAGCTACGTGCTTTTGCCCGGCGCCCGGCCGGGTTTGCCGCTCGCGTCGCTGCTCGCGCTCGTGGCCGCACTCGCGACGGCCAGCATGGGCGCGCGGCTGGTTTCGCGCGCTGCGGCCGATCTCACGCGCGTCGCGCACGGGATCGCGTCGGGCAACCTCGAGGTGCGGCCGCAGGCGACGCGCGAGGCGGAGCTCGGCGAGCTCGGGCGTGCGCTCGACCGTGTGGCGCGCGAGCTCGCGACGACGCTGACCGAGCTCACCGTCGAGCGCGATCGCCTGCGCGGCGTCTTGACGGGTATGGAGGAGGGCGTGCTCCTCCTGGACGAGCGCGGGCACATCGCGCTCATCAACACGGCCTTGCGCGAGATGCTGCTGCTCGGCGCCGACGCCGTCGGCAAAACCCAGCTCGAGGCGATTCGTCACGCGGACTTGAAGGAGCTCATCGACCACGCGCGCGACGGCGGGGAAGCCGTCACGGGAGAGATCGAGCTCGGTGGTCTGAAGCCGCGCCGCCTGCTCGTGCGCGCCGCACGCCTGCCCGGCAACGAAGCCCAGACGTTCGCGGTCTTCGTGGACGTCACCGATGTCCGCAAGCTCGAGTCGATGCGGCGTGATTTCGTGGCCAACGTCTCGCACGAGCTTCGGACGCCCGTGACGGCGATTCGCTCGGCCGCGGAGACGCTTCAGGACGCTCCCCCGAGGGACCCCGAGATCCACGCGCAGTTCATCGGCATCGTCGCACGCAACGCGGAGCGCCTGCACGATCTGGTCGAAGATCTGCTCGACCTCTCGCGCATCGAGTCGCAAAAGCTCAAGCTCGTGCCGGAGCCGCTCGAGGCGCGTGCCATGTTCGACCAGGTGACGAGCCTTTTCCGTGAGCGCGCGGACCGCAAGCACGTGGCCCTCGTGCACGAGACCGCGCCCGGGCTCTCGCGAGTGATCGCCGATCGGCGCGCTCTCGAGCACGTCCTCACGAACCTGGTCGACAATGCCGTGAAGTACTGCGCCGAGCACACGAGCGTGGTCCTGCGCGGGGAGGAGGACGGCGGGGCGCTCCGCCTGAGCGTGGCAGACGAAGGTCCCGGCATCGACGAGCGCCACTTGCCGCGGCTGTTCGAGCGCTTTTACCGGGTCGACGCCGGCCGCTCGCGAGAGCTCGGCGGCACCGGACTCGGCCTGTCCATCGTCAAACACCTCACCGAAGCGATGGGCGGCACCGTCAGCGTGAGCAGCAAGCCCGGCTCGGGCACGACCTTCACCGTCACTTTGCAGAAGGCGGAGCGGCGCGCGTCGCGAGCGGTCGCGTGACGGCGTCCGCGGCGTCCCGTGCCCCCCGCTCGCTGTTCGGGGGGAAGCGCACGGGCGACTTCGTGTTCAGTCGCCTGACGGGCGGCTTTGCGCTCGTCGTGATCGTGACGATCTCGGTGATGGCGCTCGAGATGGCGCGCTCCTCGGCGCCGACGCTGTCCGCGTTCGGGGCGAGCTTCGCGGTCGGCACGGTGTGGGATCCGTTGCATCACGTGTTCGGCGCGTTGCCGTTCGTGTGGGGGACGGTGGTGTCGTCGCTGCTTGCGCTCGTGATCGCGGTGCCGGTGTCGCTCGGCGTTGCCGTCTACCTGTCGGAGCTCGCGACGGCGTGGCAGCGTGACGTGCTCGGGTTCCTCGTCGAGATGTTGGCGGCGGTACCGAGCGTGGTCTACGGCTTGTGGGGCGCGTTCGCGCTGTCGCCGTGGCTCCGCACGACGCTCGAGCCGTGGCTCGCGAAGTATTTGGGTTTTTTGCCCCTGTTTCGCGGGCCGAGCCAGGGGTTCGGCATGCTCGCGGGCGGCATCGTGCTCTCGATCATGATCTTGCCGACGATCTCCTCGGTGTCGCGCGAGGTCTTGCGCGCCGTGCCGTCGTCGTTGCGCGAGGGCGCGCTCGCGCTCGGTGCGACGCGCTCGGAGATGGTGAGCATCGCCGTGCTCCCCTACGCTCGCTCGGGCCTGATTGGCGCGGTGTTGCTCGGCCTCGGTCGCGCGCTCGGGGAAACGATGGCGATCACGATGGTGATCGGCAACCGCGCGGAGATCAGCAGCTCGCTCTTCGCGCCGTCGTACACGATGGCGAGCGTCATCGCCAACGAGTTCACGGAGGCCACCGACCGGCTGCACCTCGCGGCGCTCGCGGAGATGGGGCTGCTCTTGTTCCTCGTGACGGTGTGCTTGAACATCGTCGCGCGGCTGCTCGTGGCGCGCGTGGGGCGCCCGGTCGAGGGGGGCCGGCTGTGAGCGGGCGTTTCGCTCTGCGGCGGTTCGTCGATCGGGCCGTGCGCGGCGCGTGCCTGCTCGCGACCGTGCTCGCGCTGCTGCCGCTCGTCAGCGTGCTCGCCTTCGTCGTGGTGCGCGGCGCTGGCGGGCTGTCGCTCACCTTCCTCACCGGCTTGCCGAAGCCGGTGGGCGAGCCGGGCGGCGGTATGGCGCACGCGATCGTGGGCTCGCTCCAGATCGTCGGGCTCGCCTGCCTGATCGGCATTCCTGCGGGGGTGCTCGCCGGGATCCACCTCGCGGAGTACGGCGCCACGCGTTTCGGTCGTTTCGTGCGCTTCTCGGCGGACGTGCTGTCCGGCGTGCCCTCGATAGCAGTCGGTCTCTTCGTCTACGCGCTGGTCGTCGCCCGGGCGCAGCGCTTCTCCGCTTACGCCGGGGCCTTGGCGCTCGCGATCCTGATGCTCCCGACCATCACGCGCTCGACGGAAGAGCTCTTGCGCCTCGTGCCGGAGTCGTTGCGCGAGGCGGCGCTCGGCCTCGGTGTGCCGGCCTGGCGCGCGACGCTCAGGGTCATGCTCCGGACCGCGCTCCCGGGGGTCGCCACGGGCGTGATGCTCGCCGTCGCGCGCGCGATGGGCGAAAGCGCGCCGCTCCTCTTCACGTCGTTCAACAACCGAGCCTGGGCGGAGAGCCCGAACGAGCCGACGGCGTCGTTGCCGGTCAACATCTACACGTATGCCACCTCCCCGTACGCCGACTGGCACCAGCAGGCCTGGGCCGCTGCGCTCGTGCTCGTGGGGCTCGTGCTGTGCCTGAGCGTCGCGGCTCGCCTTCTGGTAAGGAGGCGGCCGGAATGACCGAGCGCGCCAACGTGGTCCGTTTGCGCAGCGCCGTCGCCGAATCGGGCGACGAGCTCGCGGGTGGCTCCCGCTCGCGCTGGGAGAAGCCCGACGCGGGACCGGTCAAGATGCGCACGCTCGGCCTGCACGCGTTCTACGGCGAGACGGAGGTGCTGAAGGGCATCGACCTGCCGATCGTCGATCGCCAGGTGACGGCGGTCATCGGCCCGTCCGGCTGCGGCAAGTCCACCTTCGTGCGCTCGCTCAACCGCATGCACGAGGTGGTGCCGGGCGCGCGTATCACCGGCCAGGTGCTGCTCGACGAGCAGGACATCTACGCTCGCGGCGTCGACCCGGTACGTGTTCGGCGGCGCGTCGGCATGCTGTTTCAGAAGCCCAATCCGTTTCCGACGCTCTCGATTCGCGACAACGTGCTCGCGGGCGTGCTTCTGAACGGCATCGACGTGAGCGATCGCGAAGGGCTCGTCGAGAAGGCCCTCCGCCAGGCCGCGCTCTGGGACGAAGTGAAGGACGTGCTCGATCGCTCGGGGACGAGCCTGTCGGGCGGGCAGCAGCAGCGATTGTGCATGGCGCGCGCGCTCGCGCTCGAGCCGGAGGTGCTCTTGATGGACGAGCCGTGCTCGGCCCTCGACCCCATCGCGACCGCCCGGGTCGAGGAGCTCATCCACGGGCTCCGCGAGAGCTACGCCATCGTCGTCGTGACGCACAACATGCAACAGGCGGCGCGCGTCGCGAACCTGACGGCCTTCTTCTACATGGGCGAGCTCGTCGAGTACGACCGCACCGACGTCGTCTTCACCCGCCCCAAAGAGCGCCGCACCGAAGACTACATCACCGGCCGCTTCGGCTGACGCGCCGCCCGCGCGGTGTGTCCCGCAAGCCAACAGAACACCGGTGCCCCGGTGTGCCAAACATTGCGCCGCGGGCGCCAGCCCGCCGAAACGAGCTCACTGTCTTGGCAGACCAGATCGATCGTCGAGAGCCGCAGCCACCCACGAAATCCTCACCGGCGAGGCCGGTGGTAAATGCCGTCGAGTTGCCCGAGACGCGCCGCCCTTCCAAGCGCTAGCCTCGACCCATGAAAATTCAGATCAACTTCGACAAATGCGCCTCGAACGCCCGCTGTATGAAGGCCTGCCCGGAGGTGTTCGAAGTGCGTGAGGACGGCTTCCTCTATATCCTGCTGGAAGAGCCGCCCGAATCGCTCCGGCAGAGCGTCGAGCAGGCCATGAGCGACTGCCCGACGGGCGCCATCAGCGTCGACGGCTGAGCGGCCGGCCTCATTTCGACGATTGACGGCCCGCCCGAGACTCTCCATACCCTAGCGTATGGTGCTCGGGGCGCGGATGCTGCTCTGCCTTTTCGTGGGGGCGAGCACGCTCGTCGCGTTCCCCGCCTTCGCTGAGCCGCCGAGCGAGCAGCCGTCCGTTCCGGGCTCGCTCGCCTCGTCCAAATCGGTGACCCCGCCGGAGCTCGTGAAGGGAGACGAGCCCGAGTACCCCGCGTCGGCGCGCGCGGAGCGCAGCGAGCCCACGATCGTGCTCTCGCTCTCCATCGACGAGCAGGGCGCCGTCACGAGCGTGGAGGTCGTCGAGAGCGCGGGCCCCGGCTTCGACGACGCCATGGTCGCGGTCGCGAAGCGCTTCACGTTCAAGCCCGCGCACCGCGGGGAGAAGGCCGTGCGCTCCAAGGTGCTCTACAAGCACCAATTCCGCGCCCCTCCCGTCGACGTTCCCCCGGCGCCCCCGCCGCCGCCCAAGCTCGCCGGGCAGGCGCGCATCGCCGAGACGCGCCAGCCGCTCGTCGGCGCGCGCGTCATCATCCTCCAGGGTGAGCGGCAGCTGCTCGAGCTCGTCACCGACGCGAAGGGGGCGTTCGAGACGAGCGCTCTCGCGCCGGGAGCGTACGTCGTGCGCGTCGAGGCCGCCGGATTCGAGGCGTTTTCGGCGAACGAAGAGCTCAAAGCCGGCGAGGAGCTCGGCGTGACGTACCAGCTCGTTGCCGCCGACGAGGAGGGCGTGACGACCGTCGTCGTGCGCGGCGTGCGCCCGAGTCGCGAGGTCACGCGGCGCACGATCTCGCGCCACGAGCTTTCTCGCGTGCCGGGAACGAACGGCGACGCGTTCCGCGCGATTCAGAACCTGCCGGGCGTCGCGCGAACGCCCGCGCTGTCGGGCCAGCTCGTCGTGCGCGGCAACGCCGACCAGTCGACGCCGGTGTTCGTCGACGGGCTCTGGCTTCCGACCATCTACCACTTCGGCGGGCTCTCGAGCGTGGTGCCCACGGAGATGCTCGACGAGGTCAATTTCTATCCGGGAAACTTCAGCGTGCGTTACGGGCGCGCTCTCGCCGGCGTGGTCGACGCGCATCTGCGCGAGACGCGCGCCGACGGCAAGTACCACGGGATGGGGCAGCTCGACTTCATCGACGCGCGCGTGATGGCGGAAGGGCCGATCCCGGGCGCGAAGGGCTGGAACTTCATCGGCGGTTTGCGGAGGAGCCACGTGGACGCGTGGCTCGTGCCGTTGCTCTCCGGAAACGACACGAGCATTCAGGCGGCGCCCGTCTACTACGACTATCAGCTGATCGCCGACACCCGCCCGACCTCGAAGAGCTACCTCCGGATCGGGTTTTTGGGCTACGACGATCGCTTTCGCGCCATCGACGCGACGTCCGCCAACAGCGGCACGATCGAGGCGGCGAGCGCGTCGCTCGGCATCGGAACCATCTATCAGGTCGCGCTGTCTTCACAGACGAGCGCCGAGCTCACGATGTCGGTCGCGCGCTCGCATCAGCACTTCGTGTTCGGCAACGTCAACTTCGACACCGTCGCGACGGGCGTGCTCGGGCGCGGCGAGATCTCGTACAAGCTCACGCCGCGCTCGACGCTGCGCACGGGCTACGACGTGCTCTTCGCTCCGTACACCTCGACCGCGCGCCTGCCGATCGCCGCCGGCTCGAGCGCACCGGACATCGGTGGCGGTGCGGCCGTTCCTTCGCGCAGCGTCGATCACGAGGGCACCTTCTTCGTCCCTGCCGCGTATGCCGAGCTCGCGATGCAGCCGGGCCGCCCGACGCAGATCGTGAGCGGCGTGCGCGTCGACTACTCGTTCGAGAGCACGCGCGTCGACGTGAGCCCGCGCATGACGGCTCGCTACGACGTGCGCCCCGGGCCCCGGAGAACCACGCTCAAGGGCGGCTCGGGCCTCTTCTATCAGCAGCCGGGCCTACTCAACGTGCTCTTCTCCGACGATCCGCAGAAGCTGCGCTCGCCGCGCTCCTGGCAAAATTCGCTCGGCGTCGAGCAGGTGATCACGGACCACCTCACGTTCTCGCTCGAGGGTTTCTACAACCTGCTCGACGACCTGATCGTGCAGAACGTGAACCAGAACGGGGTGCTCGAGTACAGCAACCAGGGCACGGGGCGCGTCGTCGGCGCCGAGGTGATGCTCCGCTACGCCGAGGACGAGCGCTTCTTCGGCTGGGTCTCCTACACGCTCTCACGCTCCGAACGCACGAACGGCCCCGGCCAGTCCTCCGAGCTTTTCTACCTCGATCAGCCGCAAATCCTCACGCTCCTCGGCAGCGTGATGCTCGGCAAGGGCTGGGAGCTCGGGACGCGCTTTCGCTACGTCACCGGCAATCTCTACACGCCGTGTCTCGGCGGGATCTTCTCGAGCACGCAGACGAGCTACGTGTGCATTCAAGGGCCCACGAACAGCAAGCGCCTGCCGCCGTTCCACCAGCTCGACGTCCGCATCGACAAGCGGTTTCGCCTCGGCGACGTCGATCTCGGCATCTATCTCGACATCATCAACGTCTACAACCGGGAGAACCCGGACGTGATGGCGAACAACTTCAACTACACGCAGCATGCGCCCGCCTCGGCGAGCTTTCCGTTCATCCCGAGCCTCGGCGTTCGAGTGGAGTTCTGATGCGAGTCGCGCGAAAGGTCCTCACGCTCTTGCCGCTCACGCTGGTGCTCGGCTGCGGCACCGACTTCACGCCGCCTTCCGCGATCGAAGGCCTGCGCGTGCTCGCGGTGCGGCAGGGCGACGGCGCGATCACTCCCGGCTCGCGCGTGAAGCTCAGCATGCTCCTCGCGGACAAGCGGATCATCGGTCATTCCGACACCGATCCGCCCCTCGAGCTCAACGTGGCGTGGCTCGCCGGCTGCAACAACCCGCCCGGCCGCCAGTACTTCGCCTGCCTCCCCGCCATCCGCGAGCTTGCCGCCGCCCTCGGCGACGGTTCCGCTCCGCCCGCTGGCGTCGCCGGTAAATTCGGCATGGGTACCGACTTCGAGGTGGCGATCCCCGAGGACATCCTGACGACGGCGCCGCTCGTTCCGCACGATCCGATCCACTACGGCGTGTCGTACGTCTTCTTCGTCGCCTGCACGGGAACACCGGGCTTCGATCCAAGCATTACCGAAGGCATCCCCGTGACCTGCACCACCGCGGAAGGCAAGACCGTGGGAACCTCGGGGATGGTCGTCGGCTTCACGACGCTCTACACGTACGACGGCGAGCAGAACACCGACCCACTACTCACCGCGCTCGATTTCGACGGCGAGGAAATGCCGGCAACCCTCGTCGACCATCCCGCGACCTCCTGCACGACGGACGACGACTGCGCGCCGCCTTCGGGAACGTCCTTCCGGCACCCGCGACGGTGCACGCTCGACACGCGCACCTGCGCTCCCGTGATCGGCGCGTGCGGAAGCGGCGACGATTGCCCGGAGATTCGCGTGACGCCTCGCATCGACACGCAGAGCGTCGAGCGCTACACGGACGGCTACGAGGTGATGTGGGCGAGCTACTACGCGACTTCGGGCGCGCTGAAGGAGGACGCGCGCCTCGTCGTCGATCGCAGCGCGGGTCTCACGGGGGATCCGACGACGCTGTGGAAGATTCCGGGCACGAAGAGCACGTCGCGCATCTGGGTCACCGTCAACGACCAGCGCGGCGGGGCGACGTGGGGGTTCTTCGATGTCGCCGTCGAGTGAGCCTAGCCTTTGGCGGTCTTGAGCAAGTCGCCGAGGCGTTCGATGGCGGTCGTGAGGACGCGCTCCTCCGGACCGAAGCTGAAGCGTGCGTGGTGATAGAAGCGCGAGGCGCGGCCGACGCGGCGCTGGCCGGGGTCGACGTCGAAGAAATGGCCGGGCACGACGATCACCTTTCGCTCGAGCGCCGCGCGGAACAGACCTTCCCCGGTGTCGAACGGCGGGGGCAGGCCCTCGAGATTGCCCCAGGCGTAGAACGTGCCGTCCGCTTCGCGCTCGAAGCGCACGCCGAGCGCGCGGAGCCCATCGAGCATGAGCTTGCGCTTGCGCCCGAACGTCTTCTGGATCGCTTTGGCCTCCGCGCGCGCATGGTCCGCGGTGAGCACGCGCAAGGCGGCTTGTTGCAACGGCCGCGAGCCGCCGCCGTCGAGGAACGAGCCCGCGCTCGTCACCGCATCGATCACCCGGCGCGGTCCGACCGTCCACGTCGTGCGCCAGCCGGGATAGCGCCAATTCTTGGTCAGCCCGTCGAACAAGACGACGGGATCGTTCTCCACGTCCTCGACGTAGGCGGCGGCGCTCATCAACGGCTCCGGCGAGCTGAACACGTAGTGTGAGTAGAATTCGTCGAGTAGGAGCGTACAGTCGAGCTCGCGCGCCGTGGCTACCCAGGCTTCGAGCTCCGCTCCGAGGATCGCCTTGCCCGTCGGATTGCAGGGATTCGAGAGCAGCAGCGCGCCGAGGCCGCGCCCCGCAATTTCGCGACGCAGCTCGGTGAGCGAGAAATCGTAGCCACGCTCCGGATCGAGCAAGATCGGGATCGGCGTGAAGCGCCGAAAGATGTCGAGCAGCTCCTCGTACGCGGTGTAATCCGGCAAGAAATGGCCGAGGTGGATCTGCCCGATCGCCGCGCACGCGCGCATGATCGAGACGCGCCCGCCGCCCGAGAGCGCCACGTTTTCTGCTGAATAACGCGACGGCATCCCGCGTCGGAAGAGCTCGTTGTACATGCCGGCGACGGCCTCGCGCGCCTCCCAAATCCCTGCGACCGGGGCGTACTCTTGATCGAGCGAACCGATGCTGACCTCGGTGACGCGTTGCGGCGCGCCGTCGAGCGGACCGGTTTCCGGCTGACCCTGCCCGAGGTTGCACCAGCTGGGATCATCTTGTCGAAACCCGGCGCGCTGCGCTTCCGTCGTGACGTAGATCACCCCGGTACGCGGGACGGGACGAAACACACTCGGGCGTTCGCTGAGGTCGGACTTTGCCATCGCCGACGGCAGCGTAACCCCACCCCCCGACACCAAGCCACTGATCGTGTTAAAGTAGGTCTCGCCCTTGCTTGGTTCTCGGGCAGATGAGGACATGATGGCACTCCGAATCGTCAGGCGCGTCTTTCCCGCAATCGTCGGTGTCGGTTTGTTGCAGGGTTGCTTCACCACCGGAGACGACGACAGCGGTAGCAGTAGCGGCTGCAGCAAGGACTCCGACTGCAAGAACGGGCGCATCTGCGAGAGCAAGGTCTGCGTCAACGACGACAGCGGCGCCGTTCTCGGCGGCTCGAGCGGGACGAGCAATGGACAGGGCGGCAGCTCGACGCCTGCCAAGGGCGGCACCGGCAGCGGTGGTAAAGGCGGCACCTCCGCTCAGGCGGGCACCGGCGGCTCGACGCCCGCCAACGGCGGCAGCGCGTCCGGTTCCGGTGGCACCGGCGGCAGCTCGAGCGGGAGCGGCGGGACCGCTGGGGCGGCCACTGGCCCGTGCACGTCGGTGGACGACCCCGCGACGTGCCCCACCACGGACTCGATGACGTACTGCGACGGGACCATGCTCGTCACGGTCACGTGCTCCGACTTCTGCACGAAGTACGGGTTTCCTCCGCTTCCTTGTACGGCGCCCTCCGGCTGCGACTGCGACGTCAACAACCCCACCGACCAAGTCTGCGCCACCGCCACGGATGCGTTTTGCAGCTGCCTGACCGACGGGTGCGTGACGACGCCGGACGCCAACGACCCGAACTCCCTCTCCTTGTATCCGCCGGTCATCTACGCCGCCTGCCACGCGGGACAGCAAGCGGACCAGGACTTCTTCCACTGCATCTACGACCAATCGATGCTCGACCCCGTCCCGCTCTGCTCCGACGCGTTCGCAGCCTGCGGCGTCGACACGGGCAGCGCCGGCGCGCCGGCGATGTAGGCAGCGACGGTCTCCACCGTCGCGCCCCCGAGCCTAACCCTCAACCAAAAAGCACCGCGCCCTCCGCACCCCGAGCTCATAAAGCCTCGGCTGCTCTTGCTTGCACCGAGCCATGACCTCCGGGCAGCGCGGGTGGAAGCGGCAACCGGAGGGCGGATTCGCGGGGGAGGGCACCTCGCCGCGGAGTCGCGCCGTGGGGCGGGCGGCGGCGGTGAGGCTCGGGACGGCGTCGAGGAGGGCGCGCGTGTAGGGGTGCCGGGGAGCGTCGAAGAGGTCGGTCGTGGGCGCGCTTTCGACGATTTGGCCGAGGTACATGACGGCTACGCGATCGGCGACGTGGCGCACGACGCGCAGGTCGTGCGTGATGAAGAGGTACGACAGACCGAGGCGTGCTTTGAGCTCGCTCAGAAGATTCAGGATCTGAGCCTGAATCGAGACGTCGAGCGCCGAGACGGCTTCGTCGCAGATGAGTAGCTCGGGCCCCGGTGCGAGCGCCCGCGCGATGCACACGCGCTGCTTCTGCCCGCCCGACAGCTCGTGCGGATAGCGATGCTCGAGCGTGCGGTCGAGCCCGACGCTCTCGAACAGCTCGAGCACCCGCGCGTGGCGCTCGCTTTTGGTGAGCGCGGTGTGAAGCTCTACGGCTTCGCCGACGGCGTCACCGATCGGCCGGCGCGGGTCGAGGCTCGCGTCGGGGTCTTGGAACACCATTTGAAGCTTCCGGCAGAGCGGGCGGCGCGAGCGCGCGCCGAGCGGCTCGAGCTTTTGACCGGCGAAGCGCAGGTCACCTGCGGTGGGCGAAAGGAGTCCGGCGACGGCGCGAGCCAAGCTCGACTTCCCGCAGCCTGATTCGCCGACCAGACCGAGCGTCTCACCGCGAAAGACCGCAAGACTGACCCCGTCGACGGCGCGCACCCGCTCGCTCCGCCCCGCCAGAGGAAAATGCACACTCAGCTCGTCAATCTCGAGCAGGGGCTCGCTCGGGCGCGTCATGTGAAGGCTCCTGGCGCGTCCAATCTGGGACCGGTCCCGGTCTGGGCGCAATCTTTCATCCGGGCCGCACGCCATTTGATGGATGTCCCTTGGCGAAAGGCGTCCTGCGGGGTACCACAAGGGTTAGATTCGGAGGCTAGCTCCATGCACCGCTCGGCCATTGTCTTCGGCTTGTATCTTTCATTTGCGATCGCCATTGGAGCTGCCTGCTCCCAACCGGCTCCCCTCGAGACCCGCGACGACGACGACTCGTCGAGTGGGAACAACACCTCGCGGGGTGGCAGCTCGAACGGCGGCTCCGTGTCGAACGGCGGCTCGGTGTCGAACGGCGGCTCCGTGTCGAACGGTGGCTCGGTGTCGAACGGCGGCTCCGTGTCGAATGGCGGCTCCGTGTCGAACGGCGGCTCGGTGTCGAACGGCGGCAAGGCGGGCGGCTCGGCCGGAACCACGGGCGGTGCTGGGCGGGCAAACACGACTGGCGGCGCAGCCGGCACCGGGACCTCCGGCGGTAGCGGCGGCACGACCGGTGGAAGCAGCGGGTCGTCGAGCATGGCCGGAACGAGCTCAGGCTCGGCCGGGACGGCATCAGCCGTCTCGTGCGACGCCAAGTTCGCGATCGGCTCGAACGGCCTCGTGCGCGCTCCCGTGATGGGTGGTGGCTGCTGGCACGGCTATGCGAGCGCGGGCGTGGACACCCTCAAGCCCGATGGCGGCACCGCGAGCACCACGATGCCCACGAGCTTCTCGATGTGTGGCGCGAGCTGCATGCTGCAAACGGCGGGGAGCCTCTCCGCTTCCGACAGCGCTTTCGCGTACCTCGGCTTCAACGTGAACGAGGACGGCGGCTCGAAGAAGACCATCACGCCCACCGGAACCGGCCTCAAGGTCACGTTCAGCAAGTCGGGCACCTTCGACGTGCGCGTCCAGATCGCCGCGGGTAGCGCCGCCTCGACGCGCTGGTGCGCGAACGCGACCGCGAGCCCGGCAAGCATTCCCTACACGATGTTCAACACGGAATGCTGGGAGGGCGGCGCGGGCACGGCGTACGCCAAGGGACCCATCGACCAGGTGCAGCTCTCGATCCCGGGCAAGGCAGCGGCAGCGACCACGTTCGACATCACGCTCGTGAGCGTCGAAGAGATCTGAGCTCGCGTCCGAAGACGCTCTCTACGGGGCGTCTCGCGTGAGTCGTTCGACGGGCAGCACGCAGCGGCGGAAACGCCCGGGCGCTGCTTCGGTGAGCGGTGGCTCCGCGCTGCGGCACGCGTCGTGAACGTACGCGCAGCGCGGCGCGAAGCTGCACTCGGTGAACGGGCCCTGATCGAGGCGCGGCGGCAGCCCGGAAATCGCAGCGAGGCGCCCCGTCGCGGTGGCCTCGAGGCTCGGAAGGCTCTGCATCAGCGCGGCCGTGTAAGGGTGGAGCGGACGCGCGAAGAGCTCGCGTGCGGCGGCGAGCTCGACGACGCGGCCCGCGTACATCACGAGCACGCGGTCGCAGGTGCTCGCGACGACGCCGAGATCGTGCGTGATGAGCAGGATCGCGAGCTCTTTCTCGACCCGGAGCTCGCGGATGAGCTCGAGGATTTGCGCCTGAACGGTCACGTCGAGCGCGGTCGTGGGCTCGTCGGCGATGAGCAGCTCGGGATCGCAGAGCAGGGCCATCGCGATCATGACGCGCTGGCGCATGCCGCCGCTGAGCTCGTGCGGGTAGCTGCGGAGGCGCGCGCGGGCGTCCGGAATGCGCACGCGATCGAGGAGCGCGACGGCGCGCTCCTCGGCCGCGCGCTCGCCCAAACCGAGGTGCAGCATCGGGCCCTCGACGAGCTGCTCGCCGACCCGCAGGTACGGGTTCAGCGCGGTCATCGGATCTTGGAAAATCATGGCGATGCGACGGCCCCGCACGCGGCGTCGCTCTGCTTCCGCGAGCTCGAGGAGATTGGTGCCGGCGAGCGTGACGCGGCCTTTCACGACGCGCCCGCGCGGCGGCAGGAGACCCATGATGCTGAGGCTCGTCGCGCTCTTGCCGGAGCCGGACTCGCCGACGATGCCGAGCATCTCGCCCTTCTCGAGCGTGAAGGAGACGCCGTCGACGGCGCGTACGGTGCTTTCGTCGGAGCGAAACTCCGTCGTGAGGTCCGAGACGTCGAGCAGCGCCGCGGACGGCATCAGCGCCGCCCCCGCGGGTCCACGGCGTCGCGCAGCCCGTCGCCGAGCACGTTCAGGCTGAGCAGCGTGAGCGCCAAGAATCCGCTCGGAAACGCGAGCAGCCACCAGAAGAACGCGATCGGATTCACGACGCCGACCGCTTCCGAGACGAGCTGCCCCCAGGAGAGCTTGAGGCCGAGCCCGAGGAACGAGAGGAACGACTCGAGGATGATCACGGTCGGAACCGTGAGCGTCGCGTAGACGGTGACCACACCGAGCACGTTCGGCACGATGTGCCGCACGATCACGCGCAGATCGCCCGCGCCGAGCAGGCGCGCGGCGAGCACGAACTCGCGCTCGCGCAAGGAGAGGACCTGGCCGCGCACGACCCGCGCCATCGTGAGCCACTCCACGAGCCCGAGCGCCACGAATACGGGCACCGGGTTGCCGCGCGCGCTCTCGGAAAACATGAGCATGATCAGGATGACCAGGAACATGTACGGGATGCCGTACATGAAATCGACGAAGCGCATCATCACCTCGTCGACGCGGCCGCCGTAGTAGCCCGCGATGGCGCCGTACAGCACGCCGATGAGCACGCAGGTGAGCGTCGCCACGAAGCCGACGGCGAGCGACGTCTGGCCGCCGACGAGCACGCGCGAGGCGTAGTCGCGGCCGAGGCCGTCGGTTCCGAACCAGTGGGCGGCCGACGGCGGCTGGTGGCGGAAGGCGGGGTGGGTCGTCGTCGCGTCGAGGTGGAGCAGTGCCGGCAGCAGGCAGCAGGCGAGCGTCATCACGACGACGACGCCGAGCGCGACACGCGCCAGCCGATTTTGGCTGAGCCGCCGCCAGGCGCGCGCACTCGGGCGATGGCTCGGCTCGCTCGCGTGAGCGCGGGGATCGGTCACGGGCGACTCCGAATGCGCGGGTCGAGCCACGCGTACGCGAGATCGACGGCCAGGTTGAAGGCGGTGACGAGCGTGGCGTAGACGAGCGCCGTTCCGAGCACGACGGAGTAGTCGCGGTTGATCGCGCCGCGCACGAACCACTGCCCCATGCCCGGGATCCCGAACAGCGTCTCGACCACGAACGAGCCGGTCATGATGCCCGCCGCGGCCGGCCCGAGAAACGACACGACCGGCAAGATGGCGCCCTTCAGCGCGTGCCGGAGAACGACGGCCGACTCGGGCAAGCCCTTGGCGCGCGCCGTGCGGATGAAGTCCTCGTTCATGACCTCGATCGTGCCGCTCCGCGCGAGGCGCGCGATGTACGCCGCGTACGGCAACGCCAGGGTGACCGCAGGCAAGACGAGCTCGCGGAAGCCGCCCCAGCCGGCTACCGGGAGCCAGTGGAGCCCGAGCGAGAACACCACCATCAGCACCGACCCGATCACGAAGCTCGGCAGCGAGAGGCCGACGGCCGAGAGTACGGTGCTCGCCGAATCCGACCACGAGCTCGGGCGCAGGCCCGCGTGCACGCCGAGCAGGAGCCCCGCGGCCGATGCCAGCATCAGCGCGAGCAAGCCGAGCGTGATGCTCACGGGCAACGCGGGCGCGAGCAGCGCCTCGACCGTACGCCCCTGCACCTTCACCGACGGGCCGAGCGAGCCCTCGAAAATGAGCCGGCGCAGGTAGATGCCGAAGAACTCGACGGCGCTCTTCGGGATCCCGAAGTGCGCGCGCAGCGCGGCTTCGACCTGCGCGGAGACCACTTTCTCGCCCGCGAAGGGGCTGCCCGGCGCGTGGTACATGAGGAGCGTCGTCACGAACACGAGCAGGAGCAGCGACGGCACGAGGAACGTGAGTCGCCGCAGCACCGTGGCCGGACCGTAACGCCCGAGCAGCGCCGCGCCCGCCACGCCCGTCACGGCACCGACCGGCAAGCCCCACGCGGCGCGCGCGATGCCGAACGCGACGAGTCCCCCGAACAGCGCGCCGCACACGCGCGTCGCGCGCGGCGGCAGCCACGCGACGCCGCCGAGCGCCGTCACACCCGTCGCGACCGCCAGCGCTTCGCCCGCGCTCATTCGGGAGCACCTCGCGGTCCTTCGATCCAGAGATTGCGCAGACCGAGCGTCACGTCGGACGCCATCGTCTGCGGCGTGAAGCCGCGCACGTAGCTGCGAATCAGACCCGCGTGCACGTAGAAGTAGAGCGGGATCACCGGGAAATCATCGTTGCAGAGCAGCGCCTCGGCCTCACGGAAGAGCAACATCCGGATCTTCCCGCGCGCTTCGCGCTGCTCGCTGGGCGCGCCCGTGCGTGCCGGGCCGAGCAGGGCGCGGATCGGGTCGGGCTCCTTGAGCTTCGCGAGCGTCGGTTCCGGATCGGCGACGAAGGGTCGGAGGTCGCTCGCGAAGCGGATGAGCCGGTCGTAGAGCTCGGAGCTATAGCCGGTTTCATTGTTCGCGCCGCCCGTCACCCAGCTGCCGAGGAACGTGTTCGGATCGGCGTAGTCGCCGATCCAGCCGGCGCGGGCGATGTCGTAGTTGAGCCCGCGCACCGTATCGAGGAACGACTGCCACTCCTGGTTGTACGCGGTGACATCGATGCCGAGCCCGCGCCGCAGCTGATCGGCGACGACCTCCGCGACGCGCTTGTGATCCTCGTTGGTGTTGTAGAGGAGGCCGAGGTGCGGGAAGCCCTTGCCGCCGGGAAAGCCGGCTTCGGCGAGCAAGCGGCGCGCCTCGGCCACGTCGCTACGAATCGCGCTCGCAGCGGGTGCGTAGCCGGCAAGGCCCGGCGGCACGAACGTCACGGCGGGCAGCTGGCCGAGCGAGAGGACGTGCTCCGTGATCACGGCACGGTCGATGACGAGGTTCAGCGCTTTGCGCACGCGCCGATCGTCGAGCGGCGGGCGCGTCGTGTTGATGCGGTAGTAATAGACGGAGAGGCCCGCGACGCCGTAATAGTCCTTGCGCTTCCTGAGCTCGGGACCGAGCTGTTTCGGGAAGTAATCCGGGATCCAATCGAGCGCGCCCGTGAGGTAGAGGTTCAGGTTCGTCATCTGGCTCTCGCCGGGGACGAAATCCACGCTGCCGAGTCGCACCTCGTCCTTCCCCCAATACGTCGTGCTGCGCGCGACACGCAGGTGGTCGTTCACGACCCAGCGCTCGAGTCGGAACGGCCCGTTCGAGACGAGCGTCGCGGGCAGAAACCAGCGATCCCCGTACTTCTCGAGCGCCCAGCGCGGCACCGGAAAGCTCGAGTGATGCGCCATGAGCTGCAAGAAGTACGGCGCCTCGGCGTGGAGCTCGACCTCGAGCGTCGCGTCGTCTCGCGCCACGACGCCGCGGTCGATGCCGAAATGAGCGCGTGCTTCGGCCGCCTGTGACGACAGGAGCTCACGCGCTCGCTCGAGGCCCGCGCGAAACGCGTCGAGCTCCGCCGCGGTGACGCCCCCGCGCCGCGTGACGAGCGCGTCGAGCGCCGCGTCGTCGAGCGGACGGAGCGGGTCGTTCACCTTGTTCTCGCTGAGGAAGCGCTGCCAGCTGGAAGCATCGAGCCCGCTGGGCGAGCGCGCGCGGAGCGCCGCGAGGGCGGGCAAGAGCTTCTTCGCGATCGTGGCCGCGTGCTCGTCGAACGTGTTGTAGGCCTCGGCCATCGCGACGGGAAACAGGAGGTACGCCACCTCGGCGCCGACGCTCGGATCGAGCAAGCGCTTCCACGCGTAGACGAAGTCGCCCGCCGTGAGCCGATGGCCGTCGCTCCAGCGCGCGTTTTTCCTGATGTGAAACGTGTAGTGGAGCCCGTCGGGCGAGATGTCCCACGACTCGGCGACGCCGGGCACGGGCCTGACCGTCGCCGCGTCGTAGCGCGCGAGCCCCTCGAAGAGCGCATCGGAGATGTACGACTCGATGTTGCCCGTGGTGAGCTGCGGGTCGAGCGACTTCGGCTCGGTGCCGTTCGCGACGCGCAAGTCCGCAGGCGACTCGCGCGTGGCGGAGAAGGTGAGTCCCACGGCCGCGAGCGCGACGGCGAACGCCGCGAGAATCCCGAGCAAGGTGCGATACATGGGGCGAGAGGCGGCGCGCGCTCCGGAGCTTACGGGAGCCATGATAGAATGGCTCGATGCGCGGTTGGCTGTTCGTGGGCGTCAGCGTCGCGCTGACCGCACCTGCGTGCTCCGGGTCGGACTCCGACGGCGGCGCGGCCGGCAGCGGGGCGACGAGCGGCGGGAGCGCGGGTGCCGGAAACACCGGTGCGGCGGGCTCGAGCGCCGCGGCGGCCGGGCGTGGGACGGGCGGCGCGGGTGCGACGGCCGGGAGCGCGTCGGGCGGCGGAGCCGGACGCGGTGGCACAGGACCCGACGGCGGATCCGGCGCGGCGAGCGGACGGGGCGGCGCGGGCGCGAGCGCAGGACGCGCGGGGAGCGGCGGTGCGACGGCGGGCAGCGGTGCAGCGGGCAGCGGCGCCGCAGCGGGCGAAGGCGGCGGCGGCTCGAGCGGCTCGGGTGCGGCAGGCAGCGCGACGGCTCCGAGCGGCTGCGAGAACCCCGCCTGGGACCCCGCCGATTTCGACACCGTGATCGAGGTGGGCCCGGGCCTCGACGCCGAAACCCCCTCGGTCGTGCCCTGGGAGCTCCTTCCGGCCGGCACGCTCGTCCGGATCCACCATCGCGCCGAGCCGTATCGTGACAAATGGGTCGTGAACACGACGGGCACCCCGAACAAGCCCGTGGTCGTGCTCGGCGTGCCCGAGAACGGCGTCCTTCCGGTGATCAGCGGGGATGGCGCGAAGACGCGCTCCGCCCTCGACTACTGGAACGAGGACCGCGGCATCGTGAAAGTCGGCGGCGCCGACGCGCCGGGTGGTCCCGCCGCGTACGTCACGATCGAGTGCCTGGACATCACGAGCGCGCGTCCCGGGCTCTCCTTCGACGACGCGAGCGGCGCGAGCACCGAATACTCGGAGAACGCCGCGTGCCTGTACCTCGAGGACGGCTCGCACGTCACCTTGCGCAACAACGCCGTGCACGGCTGCGGCAACGGTATCTTTGCGTCGAGCGGCAGCTCGGAAGTGCTCGTGACGGGCAACCACGTCTACGACAACGGCATCGCCGGCAGCCAGTACGAGCACAACAGCTACACGGAGGCGCTCGGGATCACGTTCGAGTTCAACCACTACGAGCCACTCTGCGCCGGCTGCGAGGGCAACAACCTGAAGGATCGCTCGGCCGGCACCGTGATTCGCTACAACTGGCTCGAGGGTGGCAGTCGCGAGCTCGATCTCGTCGAGAGCGATCATCAGGAGCTCGTCGACGACCCGCGCTACCACGAGACGTTCGTTTACGGGAACGTGCTCGTCGAGCCGGACGACATGGGGAATAGTCAGATCCTGCACTACGGCGGCGACGGCGACGACCCGTCGATGTTCCGCAAGGGGACGCTCTTCTTCTACGACAACACCGTCGTCTCCACGCGCGGCGGCAACACGACGATCTTCCGCCTCTCGAGCGAGGAAGAGAGCGCGGACGCGCGCAACAACGTCGTGAGCGTGACGGCGGACGGCAATGCGCTCGCGATTTCGGCCGGTATGGGCGCGATTGTGCTCAAAGACAACTGGCTGCCGGCCGGCTGGGTCGACTCCCACGACGACCTCACGGGCACCATCGACGATCAGGGCAACGTGACGGGCGTATCGCCTGGGTTTACCGACGGCGCGGCGCAGGACTTCACGCTGGCGGCGGGCTCGGCGTGCATCGGAGCCGCGGGTCCCCTCGCGAGCGGAGCGAGCGCGTATCCGGTCGAGCTCGAGTACGTGCGGCACCAGGGCGGGAAGACACGCACGGACGACGGCGACCCCGACATCGGGGCGTTCGAAGCCGAGTAGCCCGCGGGATCCGATTCAGCGCACGCAGAGGAGCTCGGCGGCGTCGACGATGGTGGCTTGGGACACGTTCGCACCGGCCGTGATCGCGAGGTGCTTGCCCTCGGGGGTGACGCGCGGCTCTGGGGCCACCCAGAATCCGCTGCCGTAGCTCTCGAAGCCGAAGAGGCTCTGATCCATTTCGGCCGGGATCTTCGAGAAATCCCACGCGGTCCAAACCTCGTTGATGCTCGGCAGCCGAAAGCCGCCGCCGTCGAGCGTGAGCGCGGCACAGGCGGCGACCGCGTCGGCGTAGGGGACGCCCGCGCTCGATCCGGGTGCCCACGTGAGCCCGGTCCAATGGTCGACCACCAGGCCGCCGCCGGTGGTGTAGTGCTCAGGCAGCTCGCCGGTCGGACCGCCGGAGACGCAAAGGGTGCCCGTCGCTGTTTCCGCGCGATCCGTGGCCCTGCCGGCGATGAAGTCCACCATCCAATATTTCGGCAGGGTCGAGTAGGAGGTCCGCGTTGACGACCCGACGATCTCCCCAATTCCGAGGTCGAAGGCCGAGCCGTCGACGGCGTGCTCGCCTCGCAGGTAGTCGATCAAGGTGACGAGCTCGATGAGCCGCGGCACGCGAAACCCCGAATTTCCATCGAGCTCGAGCCCCTCGCAATAGGGCTTCGCCTTCTCCGGATCGAGGTATTGGGTCTGGATCCGGCGCTGCCAGGTGAGGCCCGTCACGTCGTCGTGCACGGTGTCGACTCCCACCGTGTACTTCTGAATGTGCGGCAAGTCGCTCCCGGGCGCGTTGGGCATCGGCA
>Ga0070682_100000461_pt1 | contig 25666 bp, 18 predicted proteins | sample KBSC63LmetaG_FD_64668 | JGI IMG/M metagenome (GOLD analysis project Ga0070682, IMG submission 64668) | Corn rhizosphere microbial communities from Kellogg Biological Station, Michigan, USA - KBS C6-3L metaG | ecosystem: Host-associated > Plants > Roots > Rhizosphere | place: USA: Michigan...
GCCGCCTGTCGCGCCGCTGCCGCTCATGCCGCTCATGCCGCCCACGGGAGCGATGCCGCCCATGCCGCCTGGCCCCGAGCCCGACGTGCCGCCAGCGACCCCGCCGGCAGTGCCGCCCATCGCGGCGCCGCTGCTGCCGCCCATGCTGGGACCGGTCCCACTCGTGCCGCCCTTGGCTGCGCCGCCGGTTCCACCGCCACCGGTGCCGGCGGTGGCATTGCCGCCGCTTCCGCCCGCTGGCTTCCCGGCGCTGCCGCTCACCGCAGGCGTGCCGGCCTTGCCTCCCTGATCCGACGGTGCCTGTGAGCACGCGGCCGCGAGGATCGCGGCGATCGGAATGAGCCGGGTGGTTGTCTTCATGAGATGGAAACCTTCCTAAGCTGCGCGACGAACGACTGCCGAATCAACGAGCCCGACCGATCGCTAGGGCCGGAGCAGGTCCATGCAGTTGCGCGAGGGTGGCGCGGGCACTCAGGATTATAGGTGATTTGGGCCGCGCGAGCGCAGGAGAGGCCAGCCCCGATGACGGATACATGCGCCTCGGACGGGTGAAATTTACCACGCATCGGTGTGGAAAATTTTAGCGCAGAGAGCATCGTTCGTTGTGTGCTCCCTCTAATGCCGAATTCAGAACGGCATCGAGTCGTTACGTTGAAAACTTCGACCGTAACCATCATCGCGCGAGCTCGCCTGGTGGGGATTCCCAAGCCCTCGCGGATTGATCGCGCTCTCGGCGGGAAGCAGCCAGCCGCTCCATTTTTCGCGCGCGGTCGTCTCTTGCTCCGGAGACAGGCGCCGCTAGTTGCAATCGCTGCCGAGGTTCGGCGTCGCAACGCCCTGGCCGACGAAGCGAGTGGCGACGAGGTCCTCGCTAGTGAGGTTGAAGTACAGCGTGAAGTCGAAGTCGATCGCGCAGCGGTCCGGGGTCGTGAACGCGACGAACCCTTCACCGCCGATGGCGATGCGTTGGTTCGGGAAGTTGTAGATCTCGTTGCAATTGAAACCGCTGCTTCCGACGTCGACCTTCCAACCCTCGGGCACTTGGATCGGGAACTTGGGTGGGGCGATCGTCGACGACACGGCGAGCGCCGTGCAGTTGTTCGCCTCATCGGCGCGGATGATGACGAAGCGGTCGCCGCCGTCCGTATGGTACGAGTCCGTGCGGTACGTGGCCGTCTGCGGTTCCGCGGGCGGTACGCAGCACCAGTAGAAGATCCCCTGCGCGCAGTCGACGCCCTCGCACGACGGGCTCATCGCGAGCGCTTCGTCGTCGGCCGTCAGCTTTTGGAAGGTATCGCCGCGATCGGGGTAGAAGCACGCGTTGCTCGGAGACTCGCCTTCGCAGCAACCACAGCCGCAGAGGACGCCCGACTGGCACGCGTCGCCCGACGTGCCCGCCGCGCCGGCCTGGCTCGACACGTTGCCGCCAGCGCCTGTTCCCGCGCTTGCGAGCTCGCCGCCCTTGCCCGCCACCGGCGCGCCTGCGGCTCCGCCGCTGCCCGTGCTCCCACCAGGAAGCGCACCCGACGCCCCCGCGGACGGCCCGCGCCCGCCATCCACCACCGTCCCGCCGCCGGTTCCTGCGCTGCCGGCAAGCCGATCGCCACCGCTGCCGGGGTTTCCGCCCTCGGCCTCATGTCCCGCTCCGCCTCCCGTTTCGGTGAGTCCCGCCGACCCCGCCGTGCCCTCACCCCCGCGGCTGCTCGAGCTGCGCGAATCTTGGTCCCTCTGCGACTTCCCGCAGGCAAGCAAGCAGCACGCAGCGCACCAGACGACCCACCGCATGCGCGAATACTAGCGCGTCGTCTCGAGGGAGTTGGAAGAGCGATGAAGGGCCGCGGCGGCGTGTTCCGCGGCCCTTCATCGGTTGTGTGTCAGCGCGGGCTCGGCACCGGGCCTTGCTCGCCGTCCCACGGCTCGCCGCCGCCACCGTCGGGACCTCCGGGCTCGCCGGGACCGCCGGGACCACGACCACCGCCGCCGCTGCCCGGACCACCACCCGCGGGGAAGCCGCCCTCGGTGCCGTTGCAATCACGACCGGCCCCACCTTGCGGAGGTCCGCCTGCACCCGCGCTGCCGCTCGGCGGAGGTCCGCCTGCGCCTGACCCTTCGTGCTCTCCGCCGCTCGGCGGGCCACCGACATCGCCCGGTCCGTGCTCACCGCCCTCCGGCGCACCGGAATCCGTGCCGTGTGCCTCGTCGGCGTCACCGTCATCGTCGTGCGGCGCGCCGCTCTCGTTGCCCGCCGCAGAGCCCGCAGGGGCACCGTGTGAGGCGGCTGGTCCGCCGTTGCGTAGCTCGTCTGCGCTTCCGGTCGTCCCGTCGCTGCCGGTCTGCGACGAGCATGCGAGTCCGAACAGGGTGATGAACAGCCAACTGTTTTTCATGAGATGTGCTCCTTCGTCTCGGTCGCTGGATCTGGGCCACCAGCGTGAGAGTCCGGCTCACATCCGCCCACCGCCGCCAGGTGGTCCGCCGCCTCCGCGAAACCCATCACATTGGTTTTGTTCGCCGTCGTGCTGCATGCACGTCCACTCGTGCGTCGACGGATCGCACGCACAGCCGTCGTAATGTCCGCCGCCGATGCAGTTGCTGCCGTCCGCGCAGCCGGAGACCGAGCAGTCGAGGTTGGGCGGCGGACAGCTCGGGTCGCTACACCGGTTTCCGAAGCAGCAAGTCGGATCGTCGTTGCACCCGGGTGGGCACTGCGCGCCCGCGTAGCAAACCATGTCGCTCCCGCAGTCGTCGTCGGACGCGCAGTCGTTGTAGGGCGCGCACCACGTACAGCCGTTGCGTGGGAGCGCGCTGAAGCCCTCGCGGCAGTGCATGAACGTCGGACACGGCGTGCATTGCTCGTTCGTGCACACGTTCGCCGTCACGCAGTCCTCGTCCTTCGTGCAGGGCTCCCCCGCCGCATGCCGGGGCGTGCCCGGCGGAACGTCCTGAAAAAGCTCGTGATTTTGCAGGCAGGCCGTGGCCGCGAGGGCGATGACGAGGCAGGACGCGCGGGACAGCATGGCTCCGCCGGGAGTGAATCAGAAATCAGGGCCCCGACACTCGAAAAACGGCTCAGCCCCGGAGCTCGACCGTGAGCCGGTTTGTCCCGCTCGGGGCCCACAGCTATTGATGAGATCGCGTCGTTCGTCGAACGCGCCCGGCCATGGCCGCTGATGGCGAAAACTCAGAGACTCCTACGGTACGCGCGTGCCGAGCCGGTGCAGCTCGAACCCGCGGCGCCGATCTCGGTGACCGAGCTCGTCGATCGCATCGGTCGCGGCGATCGTTGGGCGGAGGAGGCGTTCTATCGACGCCACGTCGGCCTCGTCCAAGCGACGGTCCGTCGCCTGCTCGGCCGGAACGCGGAGGCCGAGGACGTCGTGCAGGACGCCTTCGTCACGGCGTTCGAGATCTGGGACCAGCTGCGCGAGCCGGAGCATGCGAAGAATTGGCTCCTCACGATCGCGGTGCGCAAGGTGCACCGGCGATTTCGGCGCCGCCGCCTCTTGCGGCTGCTCGGCCTCGACCAGCCGACCGACGACGCGACGCTCGAAACGCTCGCACGCGCCGATCTCAGCGGCGAAGCCCGTGCCGAGCTGTCGCTCTTGGATCGCGTGCTGAAGAGCGTGCCGGCAGACGCGCGCATCGCCTGGATGCTGCGTTACGTCGAAGGGGCGAGCCTCGAAGAGGTGGCCGCCCTCTGCGAGTGCTCGCTCGCGACGGCCAAGCGCCGTATCGCAGCGGCGCACGCCCGCGTGGCCGAGCACGTGTCGCTCCCGGAGCTGTCGCATGAGTAAGCTCCGGGCTCCGCTTCGCCTCACGCTCGACGATCTGCCGAGCGAGGAAGAGATCCAGCGCATCTGGCAGCGCGTGCAGAAGCGTCGCGCGCGGCGGCGGGCACGGCGCGAGCTTCGTCCCGCGGTTTGGGTCGGGGCCGCGTTCGCTGCAGCGTGCGCCGCGCTGCTCGTCTTGGCTTGGGTGCGCCCGTCGCCGAATGCCGGCCCGCTCACGACGGCGGGGCAAGCGCTCGCTCAGGTGGTCGGCGACGCGACGAACGCCGGCGTGCTCGAGCTTTCGGACGGCTCGCGGATCGTGGTCGATCCTGGGGCACGGCTCGAGGTTCTCGAGAACTCGTCGCGAACCTTCGGCGTGGCGCTCCGCACGGGGCGGGCCGCGTTCGACGTGCGCCCCGGCGGGCCGCGCCGCTGGACGATCGAGGCCGGGCTCGCAACCGTCGAGGTCGTGGGGACGCGTTTCACGGTGGCGCGCGCTCCCGGCTTCGTCGACGTGTCGGTCGAGCGGGGCGTCGTCGTCGTGCGGGGAGAGCGCGTGCCCGATCGCGTGCGCAAGCTCGTGGCCGGGGAACGTCTCGTCGTCCGGGAGCCCGATGCCGCCGCAGTCCCCGAGGTGGCGCACGCCGAGAGCGCACAGGACGCCGAGCGGCGCCCACCCGCCGCCTCGCCCACGAGCACCGCGAGTGCGTCCCCGGCGACGCTCGGGTTCGACGAGCTCATCGCGCAAGCGGACGCGGCGCGCCGGCGCGGCGATCTGCGCGCTGCCGAGAGCGCGCTCGAGAGCGCCCTTTCCGGGGCTCCGGACCGAAAACGGGCCGCGCTCGCGGCGTTCACGCTCGGCAAGCTCGAGCTCGACGGCCTCGGCAACGCAAGCCGCGCGGCGGCCGCCTTCTCGCGCGCGGTGAGCCTCGGCCCGCCGGACGCGATCGCCGAAGACGCCCTCGCGCGTTTGGTCGAAGCCGAAGGGGCGGCCGGCCAGATCGACAAGGCGCGTGCCGACGCGCTCGAGTACCAGAAGCGGTACCCGAATGGGCGCCGAGCGTATGCTGTCGGTCGGTGGCTCGCTCGGCCCTGAGCTTCGTCTTCGGCTGGCTGACGCTGCTCCCCGCTGCGCATGCCGCGGCGGAGGAAGCACCGAAATCGTTGCTGCTTGCGATCGACGATTGCCCCGGCGGCACGCTGCGGCTCGCTGACGCCTACCAGTCGGCGCGTCTCGAGCTCGAGCAAGCGGGCATCACCAGTGTTCAAGGCGAGGTCTTTGGCACCGAGCCGCAAGGAGAGCTCACCGCAAGCCTGCGTTGCGATCGCGGCGTCGAGGCCACGCTGCGCCTCCGGCTCCGCGGCGACGCGAGCAGCGCGAGCCGCGTCGTCTCCCTCGACGACGCGAATCCGAAGGACCGCCCGCGGCTGCTCGGGTTGGCGCTCGCCGAGCTCGTGCGTTCCGACTGGTCGGATCTCGTCGAGCGAAAGCGTGCGGCCGACGCCAGCCTGGCGACGCCGGCGAGCGGCGCTCCTCCCGTGACGGTGCCGCCGGTGCTGGCTCCCGCGGCCGTGAGCGCGAAGAGCCCGAGCGCCGCGGAGCACGACTCGGGTTCCGAGGCGCGAACCCCTGCGGATCCTCTCACCGATTCGGCGCGCCTCGCCTTCACGGCCGACGCGATCGCGCGCTGGTTCACGGTGGCTCCCGCGCTCACAGTCGGCGCGGCGTTCGGGCTCGAACGTGGCTGGTTCTCCGTGGGGATCGAGGGTGTCGTGGGTCACCGCGCCGTCACGCGCGGCGCCACCAACTACGGCCTTTCTGCGGCGACGCTCGGCGCCGCCGTGCTCCGAGCCGTCTCGCCAAAGGGGCGCCTCACGCTCGGGCCGAAGGTCGCGCTCGGCGGGACCTGGGCGACCGGCGAGAGCAGCCATGCCGACGTCGTTGCGAGCGGGACGGGAGGGCTCTACGCCGACGCGCGGCTCGAAGCGACCGCAGCGGCTCGGCTCGGCTCGGTCGAGCTCGGCGCACGCGTCAACGGCGGTCGCGCCACGGGGCTTTCGCTCAAGGACGACACCGCGGTGATTGCCGCCACCGGCGGCTGGTTCTTGGGCGGTGCGCTCGGCGCGCGCTGGTAGCGCCAGACTGCGGGAGCAGCAATGCGAACAAGTCACGCGGCTCTGCGTGAATGAGCGCACGAGCGCGAGCAGATTTCAGAACGCGCGCTCTCGCGAGTGATCGGGAGGCGTTCGCATGACGCGTGTCGCGCAATCGGTGCCTAGGCATTTCCTAAAAATGATGTACTGTCCGCCGCCCACACGCGCAGGGAGCGTGTGGGAAAAATCCACCGAGGAGGTACGCGCGATGTCGTCAACAAGGCCCTTGTTCGCAATGTCGAAGTCTGCGCCGGCAAGCATCGATTCCAAACTCCGAGGCTCGCGCCGCACCTGGCCGCTCGTCTCTTTCGTCGCGCTTTCGGCATGTGGCGGGTTCGCGGACGAAACCCCAACGAGCCCCACCACGACGAGTGAGGCCCTTTGTGCCAAGAAAAAGCCCCCGAACGGCGAGGAGCTGTTCGAAACGCCGTTCGCGGGCACGAACGGCCGGTCCTGTGCCACCTGCCACGTGCGTGACGATCACACGGGGTTGACCCCCGACCACGTGGCCAGCGTGTTTGCCGAAAACCCCACCGATCCTCTCTTCAACCCGATTGACGCCGACGACCCCACCGCGGCCGTGCCCACGTATGACCACCTCAAAAAGGGTCTCGTGCGCGTCGTCATCAAGCTGCCCGACAACATGGATCTGCTCGACGTCGCCGGAAACGTCGTGACACCGCCCGAGCGCACCGTTTCGGTGTGGCGTGCCGTGCCCGGCGTCGAGAACTCGGCGATCACGGCTCCGTATCAGTACGACGGCCGCAAGGGGACGCTGCAGGAGCAAGCCCAGGGCGCGATCATCGCTCACAGCCAGGGCGGCCAGGTGGTGAAAGCGGACTTGGACGCGATCGCCAAGTTCCAAGAGGAGCTCTTCAGCTCGAACCGCGCCAAGAAAGTCGCGAAGAAGCTCGATAAAGGCATTCCCGCCGAGCAAATCCGGCGCCCGGAGCTCGACATGGACGACCTCACGCCCGCGCAGGCGCGCGGACGCGACGTCTACGATGTTGCGTGCGAAGCCTGCCACGGCGGCGCGAAGAACCTGCAAGTCGTGAACCGCACGATCCACGACTTGGCGTTCGTCGAGCTCAAGCCGGACGGCAACGTGCTCTTCGATACGACGGTTCAGCCGCCCCGAGCCGTGCTCAAACCGCAGCCGCACAACGAGTTCCTGAACGTCGGCTTCGCGAACCTGAGCTACCTCGGGCAGATTTACGGCGACCTTTTTGGGCCGCGCTTCAATGCGACTGTGACGTTGCCCCGGTACCGCTATCGTTTCTACACGGACGCAACACGAACCACAATCAAGGTGGACTTGCCCCCCGTGCCCCAAACGGTGAGCGGCGATCCGCACGATCTGCGAGCGTTGGTCGACGCGAACGGCGCGCCCATCGTCGGGCCGAACTTCTTGCCGCAGGAATTCTCGACCGATCCGGGCCGTGCAGCGATCACGGGAGATCCCGTCGATTTCGAGGCATTCGACGTGCCGCAGCTCCGCGGTATCGCCAATACGGCTCCTTACTTCCACGACAACAGCGCGCTGACTCTGCGCGATGCCGTCGACCTCTACAGTCGCTTCATCCTGCCGTTCTTCGCGCCATTGAACTTGCCGGCTGTGCTCCCGCCCGAGGACGGAGGTTTCTTCCCGGAGTCGCTCAGCCCCGATCAGAAGTCGGATCTGCTCGAATTCTTGCAGATCCTTTAATGTGAGCACCGGCAGTCGCGGCACGCCTCCTCCGAGGTGGCTGTCGGCCCGTGCGTCAGGTCGCCTCGACGAGGCGTGTTTGCTTCGTCGAGGTGCGGCGACATGCACCACGATGCCCGCGACGTTGCGGGCTCGCCACCGCCCCATTGGGCGTGGTCGCGTGCACCGTTCCGTCGTGCCTCACGTGTAGCGTCGGCTTCGTTCTTGCTAGCGGGCGCGGGGTGGGCGACTCAGCGTCTCGGCCGTCGAATACGAGCGCAGCGGCGGTCGCCGCCGCGCCCGAGGCGGGACTCTGGAGGCGCATCTTCCGCGCGTTTCGGCACGTTTTCCGCTCGGAGGTCGGCGGGACGTTTCGGTTACTGCTCGCCGTGATGCTCGGCCTGCTGCTCGGCATCAACGCGCTCAACGTGGTGAACAGCTACGTCGGGCGGGACCTGATGACGGCGGTCGAGCGGCACGACATGACGATGTTCGTGTCGAACGCGGGGGCCTGGCTGCTCGTGTTCGCGGGCCTGACCGCTGCCGCGGTCATTCTGCGGTTCTGCGAGGAGCGCTTGGCCCTCCTGTGGCGCGATTGGCTGACGCGCTCGCTGCTCCGCAGGTACTTGGACGGCGGGGCTTACTTGCGTTTGAAGGAGCGCGGCGATCTTGGCAATCCCGATCAGCGCATCACCGACGACGTGCGCGCGTTCACCGCGACGACCCTCTCGTTCACCCTGATGCTGGTCAATGCGACGCTCGTCGTGCTCGCGTTTTCCGGCGTCCTCTGGTCCATCAGTCCGAGCTTGTTCGTGCTTGCCGTCGTGTACGCATTGGTCGGTTCCGTGCTCACGGTCGTGCTCGGCCGCCCCCTCGTCCGCCTCAACTACGACCAGTCCGACCGTGAAGCGAGCTTTCGCGCCGAGCTCGTGCACGCCGGCGAGAATGCCGAATCGGTGGCGCTCCTGAAGCTCGAGGGGAGGCTCGGCGCGCGCCTGACGAGTCGTCTGGCGGCGCTCGTGCTCAATATGAAGCGCATCGTCGCGGTGAACCGCAGCGTGGGGTTCTTTGCGACCGGCTACGGCTACGGCATTCAACTGCTTCCTCCGCTGATCGTGGGTCCGCTCTTCATGAAGGGTAAGGTCGAGTTCGGCGTCGTCACGCAATCGGCGATGGCATTTTCCCAGCTACTCGGGGCCTTTTCGTTGATCGTGAATCAGTTCGGCTCGATCTCGTCGTACGCGGCTTCACTCGCACGCCTCGGGACGTTCTCGACGGCGCTCGACGCGCCCCACGCGCCGACCGAGGCGCCGGCTCCGCGCGACCATCACCGCGAGCGGCTCGTTTTCGAGGACCTCACGGTGTACTCGCGCGCGGGCGACGATTGCCTGGTTTCCCACCTCGATTTGAGCGTCGATGTGGGCACGCGACTGCTCGTCACGGGGACCGAGGAGGCCAGGCGCGCGCTGTTTCGGACCACCGCACTCGGCCCGAGCGCTGGCGGGAGCGGTCGCGTCTTGTCCCCAGGCGCGGACCGCATCCTGTTTCTGCCCGAGCGCCCCTACGTACCGCCTTCGACGCTTCGCGAGCTCATCGTGCGCACCGGGCAGGAGCGCGCCGTTCACGACGAGGATATCGCGAGCGTGCTCGTGGACCTCGAGCTCGAAGCGGCGCTCCGTCGCGTCGGCGGCCTCGATATCGAGCGCGACTTCAGCCACCTGCTCTCGCTGGGCGAGCAGCAGCTTCTCGGCGTGGCACGCGTGATCCTCGCCGCTCCAGCGTTCGTCGTGCTCCATAACCCGGGAACCACGCTGGCTCCGGAGCAGCTCGAGCTCGCGCTCGCGCGCCTCAACGACGCTTCAATCACCTACCTGACGCTCGGTGGCCTCGACGTTCCGCTCGACGTCTACGACGCGGTTCTCGAGCTCCACGCTGGGGGCGCGTGGGGCTTTCGCCGCGATTCCAAGCTCCCGAGCCGCCCGCGGTCGGAGCCGGCGCCCCCGCGCTAGTGACGGGCGAGGCAACAGCCGACGAACGTCGTCGCCGACGGATCGATCGACGTGGGCGACCCCGTCGTGACGACGAGGCGCTCGCCGAATTGCGCGGCGACGGCGCCTTTGCGTTTTTCGGGCAAGGGCGAAAGCTTGGTCCACTCGTCGCGCGTGGCGTCGTAGGTGAGCACGTCGTCGCTCGGCATCACGCCGGGTAGCGAGCCGCCGACGACCAGGATGCGGCCGTCGGTCAGCGCGGACGTCGAAGCGCCGACCTCGGAGCGTGCGCCGAGGATCGGGGCGCGCGAGCTCCAGGTGTCGGTTGCGGCGTCGTACGCGTCCATTTCGGCGAGATCGCCTTCCGCCTCGTCCCAGCCGTGGCGCCCGGCGATCGCGCAGAAGCGACCCCCGGCTGCCGCACCGCCGCCGTGATTTCTGCCGCCCGGCAGGGGCGCCGCCTCCGTCCACGCTGCGGGGCCGGCGAGATCCCAAACATGGTGCACGGTCGCATCCGTGTCCCCGTCCGGCCCGAGTCCGCCCGCGAGGTGCAGCTGGGTGCCGAGCAGGCTCCACGCGAACGCGGCGCCTGCGACGGGCAGCGAAGGTCCCGCGCTCCACGCGGCGGCAGCAGCATTCCAACGCCAGACCTCAGCGGTCGTCGGCAGGCGCGACGAGAACGAGAAATTTCCGATGAATCCGCCCGCAAGGATCACGTCGCGATTCAGCGTGACGGCGGCGACGTGGGTCTCTGCGCCGGGCAGATCCGGTCCTTGGCGCCAGTGGTCCGTGCTCGGGTCGTAGATATCGACGCGCCGCGTGACGTCGAGGTTCGAGGAGACGAAGCCGCCCATCACCCAGAGCTCGCCGTCGACGACGACGCCGTTGGCTTCGAAACGGGCGACGGGGCAGGGGGCCGCCACGCTCCACGTGAGCGGTTTCGGTGGGCTCGCGGGCACGCTGTCCGGCGGGCTCGAGGACGACGAGCACGCCACGGCGAGGGGGAGAAGCGCAACGACGAAGCGAGGCCCGCCACGCGCCGCGGATCGATGACGCCAAAGGCAGCCGCTCCGCACCAGACGTCCAGCCTAACAGTCGGCGGGGCTGGTGGCACGCGCCGTGGCGATTCGTCGCTACTCGCGGGCGCGCGCGGACAGCTCGTGCGGAGCGCCGGTGAGCGCGGGTGGGCTCATCCCGCGTGCTCGCTCGGCGCGCAGGATCGCCTGCAGACTCTCGCGAGTCGCGCCCGCGGGCGTCGACGGTAGCTCCATGTGGAGCAGAGCGGCGTCGGGGTCCTTCGACACGCGGAAGCGACGCGCGGCCCACGTGTTTTTCGGGATCGGGCAGTACCAAGGAAACTGCGCGAAGTAGCCGGCGATCCACGGGTCGTCGAACCGGTACCCGCCCTGCGCGGCCCATTGCGCAAGATGGAGCCAGCGAATGTTCGCGTCGGAAAGCTCGCGCAGGCTAGCGTCGGTGAGGATGCTTCCGGCGACGTCCGGAAGCTTCCAGAGCGGGTCGCGAGCCGCGCGTACGTAGGTGCTGAGCCATGCGGTATCGCTGTCGCCGTCGAGCTCCGTGAGGATGGTGGCGGCGCCGTTCGGGTCGTTCTCACGCAGGCCCACGTACCAGCGAAATGCCTCGAGCCGGCGCACGGGATGGTCGACGAAGGCGATGAGCCAGAGCGCGTCGCGCACGTCGTCTTTCCGGAGCGCACCGAACGCCGCCGCGCGCTCCCAGCTCCGCACCACCTCGCGCGCGGCGGCGGCACGGTTGCGTTTGCGATCGCGTTGGTTGATCGGGCCCGCGGGAGTCGCAATGAAGACGCCCGTGCGCGCGGCGTGCTGGGCGCGCAGCGCTGCCGTGGCGGCGGAGGCCAGCGCCGCTTCGTGCTCGAAGCGCTTCGTCACCTCGCGTGCTTCGGCATCCGATACGACGAGCGCCTGGTCCCAGGAGATGAGGTTCGTGTCGTGATAGAGCCGAATCAGCGAGCCCGAATCCACTCGTACGTAGCCGGAGACGAAGGACCACGTGCTCCGATCGGTGATCTCCGGACTGCCGTGGCGGAGCTCGAGCGGCACTTCGGTGAGGCCGCCGCTGTCGTCCGCAAGAATCGGCAGCCATTGACTGCCCTGCTGCACCTCGAGCCTGCGGAGTCGAGTCGTGCCGTCCCGAGCGATGCGAACCGGCGCGTCCTTGGCCTGGTCGCGGCGAAAGGCACGAAGGTTCGCGACTTGCGGCGCGTGTTGCGCCCATTTCCAGCGTTCGAGGGGGGCGAGACTCCGTCCGTCGGACAGGCAGCCCGCCGTGACGAGCAGCGGCCCGGGCGGGTCGTAACCCGGCTTGGGCGGCACCGTCGTGAGCCCACAGGACGCGTACCCGCCATCGGTGTCCTGAAACACCGCGAAGTAGCGGCCGTCGGGCGTGACGGCGGCAATTCCGCCGTAGCTCGCGTTGCCGGCGGCGGCGGGGCGGGCGAGAACCGCGAGCAGTGCGGTCAGCGCGATCACCAGGGCGCGCGGGCGGTGACGTGAGGGCATTGCGAGGTAGGCGAAGCAAGAGCTCGGCCAGCCGGTATCGCCACGAAATACGGTCATTCCGGAGGACATCGCTTCGCTCGTGAGTCACCGAAGACACGCGCTGTGGCCTCTCCCGCTCAGCTCGGCGTCGGTGCACCGGCGCGCTCCCCGAGCGCGGCAAGGGTCTGGGCGAGCTCGTCGGGGAGGGGGGCCTCAATCGTGGCCGGCTCGCCCGTCGCCGGGTCCGTCAGCGTGAGGCGCGTCGCGTGAAGCGCCAGCCGGTGGAGTGCGAACTCCGTGCGGAAGAAGCGGTTGTGCTCGCCCTTGCCGTAGCGAACGTCGCCGATGATCGGGCAAGAGAGATGCTTGAGGTGCCTGCGGATCTGGTGCGTGCGTCCGGTTTGCGGGATCGCCTCGACGAGCGCGTAGCGTCCGTAGCGCGCCAGCGTGACGATTCCCGTGCGCGCGTCGCGGGCCGGCTTGTCGTCGTCTTGCGAGAGCGGGTGGTCGACGAGCACATGGTCGGGCGGGTTGCCGCGCACGAGGGCGAGGTAGCGTTTCTCGACGCGGCCCGCCTCGAACGCAGCCCCCACGCTGCGTGCCGCGTCGGCGGAGAGCGCGAAGAGCAAGACGCCGCTCGTCGCGCGATCGAGCCGGTGCACGGGGTAGACGTACGCCCCGACGGCGTCACGCACGAGCTGTAAGGCGTGCACCGGGTCGCGTGACTGGCCGCGATGGACGGCGAGCCCGCTCGGCTTGTTCACCGCGACGAGCGCCGCGCTCCGGTAGAGGAGGGGAGGAGCGAGCGTCATGGCCCGAAAGGTGCGCGGGGCGAGCGATCGCTCACTCGAGCGTGATGCTCTTGCGGAGCTTCACGGGCTCGCCCGCGAAGCAGGGGACGCGGGTGCTCTCGAGGAAATTCGTCAGGCAGCGTCCGCCGTCGCTCTCCCCGAGCGCGCCGTCGATGATCGCGCTCACTTGGCCGCTGGGAGCGATGGCGATCGTGACAGTGCCGGTATTCTTGCCGGCTCCGGGGGCGCGGCAGCCCTGGTGCGCCCGGCTTTCGGCCTCCTTGAGCGCAGCGCGAATGGTGGCTTGATCGGGCGGCGCGCTGCACGTTGCCGAAGCCGGCGTTGCGCTAGGCGGAGCCGCGGTCGGCGCTGCCAGCTCCGCGGGCGCGACCGAGGGGACGGACGCCGCGGCGGTCGCCGCTTGCGGGCGGAGCTTCATCCAGCCGAGGATCCCCGCGCCGCCCAAAAGCACGAGCGCAATCGCGACGGCACCGAGCGCTCGCCCGCCTTTCGCGGGTTCGCGCACCGTCTCCGAAATGCCGCGCTCCGTAACGCCGGGGAACCCCGGTTGGGCGGCGGGGTAGGCCGCGCCCGAAGCGGAGAACTGCGCGCCAGGCAGGTGCGTCCCGGTTCCGATCGTCGGCGGGACGGGCTCCACCGGGTAGTGGGTCATGGGCTGCTGCGCCGCCGCCGGCATACCCGGTCCCCCGAGCCAGCTCGTGAGGGCAGCGTGCGCTTCGCTCGCGTTCGCGAAGCGTGCGGCGGGGTCACGCGCCGCGGCGCGTGCAAACCAGGCGTCGAAGGCTTGCTCGGCTTCGAGCACGACGCCGTACTCGCGCGCGCGGACCGAAGCGGGCACCATCGGCTCGAACAGGATTTCGCGCATCAAAGCCGGCAGCGTCGTGTCCTCGCGCGTGGCGCGCGTCCAATACGGGCGCTGCGTCAAAAGCGCGAAAGCGATGAGCCCGAGCGCCCAGACGTCCGTGGGCGGTCCGACGCGCCCGTTCTCGGTCTGCTCGGGCGCCATCCAGAGCGGCGTTCCCATCGAGGTCGTGGTCGCGCCGGCACCGTGCTGCGACGACATCTTCGCGATCCCGAAGTCGAGCACCTTGATGAAGAAGGGGAGCCCCGCCTGGCGCGGCAGCGCCACGAAGATGTTCTCGGGCTTGAGATCGCGGTGAACGATGCCCTGCGCGTGCGCGGCCCCGAGCCCGTGGCAGAGCTGCGCGAAGATCTCGAACAGCTCGCCCAGCGAAGTTCGCCGCCGGACGATCCACTCGGCGAGCGTCTCGCCCTGCAAGAGCTCCATGGCGAGCCAGGGGGTGCCGCTGGCGGCATCGACCCCCGCCGAAATGACCTGCGCGATGTGATCGCTCGCGATGTGACCGCCGATGCGCGCCTCTTGCTCGAAGCGTTGGCGGAGCCGCGGATCGCGCACGAGCTCCGGGTGCATGAGCTTGAGCGCGCGCTGGAGCTGCGTGCTCATCTGCTCGACGACGTACACCGACCCCATGCCGCCCTTGCTGAGCGGCCGCACCACCCGAAAGTCGGCGGCGAAGATCTGCCCCGGAACGAGCTCGAGCACGCTACCCCGAGCTTTAGCAAAGCCCCCGCGCCGCGGCCAGGCGCAATTCGCTTGGCAGCCCGGACTCGATCGGGAAACGATGGCCCGCGATGCGTTTCACACTCGCCCTCGCGTGCTTGGTCACGCTCCTTTCGGGTCCGATCGCCTGCGCCCATTGGGCGCCGCTCACCGATCATCCCACGCAGGCCCAGGTGGATCCGGCGACCGCGTATGCCGCCGTGCTCAAGGTGGCGGCCGAGCGCCAGTACAACATCCTCGAGCAGCGCGACGCCGAGCGCTCCGTGCAGCTACGCGCGCACGTAGACGAGAACAAGAGCGATCACGTCTCCTTCATCACGGTCCGAGTCGATCCGGCCGCTCGCATCACCATCACCCCCTCGGGCTCGCTCGTCAAAAACAACAAGGTGCATCCGAGGCTCTCCTCGGAGGTCACCTACTTCGAGGATGCGCTTCGCGGTGAGCTCAAGCACTCCGCGGCCTCGGCACCCGCGCCGGTCGCGGCCCTGCCGCCGCCACCACCGCCGCCGCCCGCGGAAACCGCGGCGGCGCCGGTCGCTCCGACTCCCGCTCCGACCGCGGCAGCGCCGGCCAAGCCGGCAGCGAAGCCCCCGGCGACCTCGCCGAGCAAGGCGCCGGCCGTGCCCAAGCCGAAGGCTGCGGGCGACGACTGGGAACCGGTGAAGTAGCGCGCCCGGGGGCGCGCTCAGGCCACGCCGCGACGCCGATCGGGCTGCGCGAAGCGCACGACGTTGCTGAGGTGCGGCGCTCTGAGTCGGATGCTGCTGCCCGGCTCCGCGGCGGCGTAGTAGCTCGAATCGAGGCGGCTCGCGGGGATCGATTGCACGCTGCCCTGACTCGCGCGCGCGGCCTGCCACGTGACGAGCTCCTCCTCGATGATGCGCTCGGCCTCGAACCAGTCGACCTCTTGCTCCGCGCGGGAGCTCTGGCCGTCGCCGAGCGTCGTTTCGCTCTGAATACGCCAGCCGGCGTTGGTGGCGCAGTCGAACAGCGCCGTGAGCTCGGAGCCGAGCGTCCCCGAAGCCCGCGCGCGGACCACGGCGTGGTTCAGCGCACCGAGCATGCGTACGCCCGATTGATCGCCCGTGCCCGTCATCAGCTGCATCAGGTGCCAGGCTGCGGCGACGCCGATCACCTCCGTCGTCCGGACGCTGGCGCGCTCTTCGTTCGGCATGCGAGCCACGATCGCGCCGAGCACCGCCCGGTACACCGCCTGTCGCGCCGATTCCGTCGTGTAGATCTCGAAGCGCTCGTCGTTCGCAAGCACCACCACTTCGATGGCTTGGCCCGCTGCGCGCGCTTTGGTCGAAAGCGACGCGAGCTCGGTACGGCTCATCGCGAAGGCATCACGGGCCGCAGCGGATGCGCTGCGAAGGTCGATGGCAAGCAAGTGGATGGTCTGTTCCATCGGAGGTATCCCGACGCGATCGAACGGCCGGGCTCCGGCAAACTTCAGGGAGAAAGCTCCGTTGTGTAAAAATGTAATGAAATTAGTGACTTGGCGGGTGGAGAGGCACGGCGGGGGCGTCTGTAACCCGAGCCACGACGAGCGTTTGGACGCGACGGCGGAACGTGGTTCCGCCGGAGGGGGGCGGTCAGCGCAGCGGCACCTTCGCGATGCCCGCGAGGTTCGTGCCTGACTGAAAGAGGCTCAAGAGAGCCATATTGCCGGCCACCGCGGACGCGTGCAGCGACGACTTGTCCGTGACGCAGCCCGCGAGAGTAAGGCTCGTCCCGCCGCGGGGCAGGGTGAGGACCAGGATGCCGCGGTCCGACTTCGGTGGCGCCACCACGCCGCTTCCGACGATGACGACGCGATCGCCCACGACGTAGGCGTCGCCGCGCACGAAGCGTTTGTCGAGCTCTTGGGAGCCTCCGCTCGCGACATCGATCCGGAACGTGCCCGGCTTCGTCAGGTCTTCGTTGGCATAGCCCGACACGTAGAGCTGGTTGCCGTCAGCACCCAGAATCGTGGTCGTTCCGATCAAACCACCGCTGAAGAGGCTGCCGAGTCGCATCAGGCGCTTGCCCGTGCCGCCCGCCGACGGCACGCTCATCAGCCAGTTTTCCCCGCTGACACCGAAGACGAACTTGCTCTTCTTGCGCTCCGCCTCCTTCTCCTTCAGCTGCTCCGCCGTGGGAGGGAGGACGAGGTGAAAGGCCACCTGCTCGCCGACGCGCGTCACCTCCGAGATTTCTCCGGGAGTCTCGAACAGCTTCTGCGGCTCGCCCCCGCTGAACGCCACGCTCTTCAGCACCGATGATGCCGGGGCGTCGCGCCCTTTGCCCTGCGTGATCTCGGCATAATAAAAGGCCTTACCGTCGAAGGCTGCGGCACTAGCGCCCGGCGGCGCGGCCTTGCCCAAGCCCTGCAGAATCCGGGTCGCGGCGTCCCGGCCGCCGCCCTTTTTTGCGGCCGTGAGATCGATGAAGCTCGTCCACTCGCCCCCGCTCTTCTTGGCCTTCATGAAGATCGGCTCGCCGGGCGATTGCATCACGAGCTCGTCCCCCGCTTGAAAGAGCTGGGTTGTTCCGCGCAACGAAAGTGCGGGCGCCTTGCCCACGGTCACGACCGGCCCGCCCGCGAGCGGGACACGCATGAGGTCGCTCATGTTGCGAAAGAACACCTGGTCGCCGTCGACGAGCACGGCGCGGATGAGGTCGCCGCTGTTCCCGTACTTCTGCGGAGGCACGAGGTAGTCGGGTTGCTCGAGGCATCCGTCCGAGGATTTGGCCGGATTCGTGGCGGCCACCGCAGCCGCAACGACTGCTGGCCCGCTCGAGCCGCTCGGCTGCGGCGAGGCTTGCCCGCCGCTCCCGCCTTTGCACGCGACCGACAAAACCCCCAAAAGCCCGACCGACAACCACGTCCTCTGCATGTCGCCAAGCTAGTACGTGCATCGACCGCCGTCTCTCCCCTCGAGCACGAGGTCAAGGGGTCGGGGGGCTTCGGCGGACCTCAACGAAAGTCGATCGCCGCCGTCACGCCCACTTGGCTCACGAGCGTGACGGCCGCGTTGTCGCTCGGCGCACGCGCCGCGATCGAGCGCAGGAGCTTGAAGCTCGCTGGACCGGCGTCGAACTTCGCGACCTCGTCAGGTGGGAGCGTGAGGCTTCCGGAGGAGTCGGGGGCCGAGCAGATGCAAAGCCCGATGCCGCTGCTCGATTGTTCGAGAATCAGCGTGACCCACTCGTCGGCGTCCTCCGGATCCCACGCGAGCTCGAACGCACCCGTTCGCTCGAGCCCGACGGGCACGGTGCCGATGCTGGGCGTCAAACCGTCGAAAGCGGCGCCGGTGCGGATTTCGCCCGAGAAGGCATGGATGTCGTTGCCCTGGGCGGTGACGCGCAGGGTTTGATGCGGAGCCCACGGCTCGCTCACGACCGAGTCGTAATCGCTGACCCCGGCGAGTCCCCACGCGTTGAGCAGCCAGGACCCGTGCAGCGTGCTGGTGTCGGGCACGAGAGCTGCCAAGCGCTCATTGTCGTCCGTCGTCGTGACCTCGATGGCCGCGGCGTCCGGCGGCTGGAGGGGCAGCGAGATGCCGAGCGAGTGATAGCAACAGCACGTCGAGCACGCGTCGAGCCGCACGTCGCCTCCTTTCGAGAACGCGGCGAACGCCGAGTAGAAGTTGGTCGTTCCGTCGCTCTCTTCGCTCGCGAGCACGACCCCCGCGTAGTCGAACGTCGCCGGCGTGCCGGCCGCCGCCATCTCGGCGCCACCGACGCTCATTCCGCTCATCGCGCCGCTGCCGCCGGAGCTCGTGCTGGTGCCACCGCCGCCGGCATCCGCGCTTTCCGCGTGCGGCGTACCCCGCTCGGAATGCGAGCGTCCCCCGCAACCTGCAGCCGCTGCGCTGGCGAGCAACGCGAGCGCAGCTCTGCTGCGGAGCCGCCGTCGCGCGATGGCGTGCGGCGCGAAGGACCCGACCATCACCACGTCGATTCTGCCTCAAAGCCACGGGAGGAGCCACGAGCGGCTTTCCTCTGCCGCAAACGGACGTATTCTTGCGGTCGTGCGCGGAGAGTCGGGATTCGTGCGTCGTGTCGCCGTCGTCGGAGCGGCGGCGTTGCTCGCGCTCGGCTGCGGTAACGCGAGAGACGCGAACCGCGACGCGGGTCGTGTGAAGCGGCGCCCCAACGTCGTCATCATTCTCGCCGACGACTTGGGGTTCGGCGACTTCGGCGCCTATGGCGCGCGATACGGCACGTTGCCGCCCGCGCCGACGCCGCGTCTGGATGCGCTCGCGGCCGAAGGCTTGATGTTCACGCAAGCGCACTCCTCGAACGGAGTGTGCACGCCCAGCCGCTACGCCCTTCTCACGGCGAAATACAACTGGCGCGCGTTCAGCAACATCGGCATGGATTTCGGTGCGCCCGACATTCCGGCAGCGGACGTCACGCTCGCGGAGTTCTTGAAGACGCAGGGCTACGACACCGCAGCGTTCGGCAAGTGGCACCTCGGCGGCTTCTTCTACGACCGCGCGGGCGTGCCGTACACGGGGCGATACAACGGCATCGGCGATCCCGCGAGCGTCGACTGGGAGCACCGCCTCGACGGACACGCGGTGGACAACGGCTTCGACATCTTCCGCGGGCTCGCGGTCACCATCAACATCACCCCCTATGTGTGGGTGAAGGAAGACCGCATCCAGTATTACGATGCGAGCCTCGGCGCCCTCAGGGAGGCGCGGAACACCGATTCGTTCCACAACTTCTCGCTGGAGGAGCTCAACGACGGCTTGACCGTCGGAAGCACGGGCAGCGTCGGCCTCGGGGACCCGTCGTACAAGCAGGCCGACGCCGACCCCGCCATGCTCGCCGAGGTCGAGAGCTACCTCGGCGCGCGCGCGAACGACCCGGTGCCGTTCTTCGCTTACGTGTCCCTGTATTCGCCGCACCTGCCTTGGCACACGGCTCCGTCCTTCCAGGGGGCGGTCGGCTTCGAGTACGGCGATTGGATGAGCGACGTCGACGCGCGGATCGGTCGCGTTCTCTCCGCCATCGACGACAACGGCCTCCGCGACGACACGCTCGTGATCCTCACGAGCGACAACGGCCCGGAGGTCGACGCATTCGTCAACAGTCGCGCGAACGGGCGCGACTCGAACGGTCCGCTCCGCGGCATCAAGCGCGACGCGTGGGAGGGAGGAACGCGCGTGCCGTTCGTCGTGCGCTGGCCCGGGCAAGTCGCCGCTCCGGGCACCGTCTCGGACGAGCTCGTCTGGCACGGCGATGTCTTCGCGACCATCGCCGCCTACCTTGGCGCCGATCTGCCGCCGGACGTCGCGCCCGACGGCGAGAGCTTTCTCAACGTCCTGCGCGGAGAAAGCAAGCCGAAGCAACGCCGCGACTCGATCGTCGTCGCTTCCCAATTCGACCACCGCGCCGTCATCACGACCGACGGCTGGAAGCTCATCGACAGCACGGGCGGTGGCGGTTACGATTTCTCGTACGATTCCTCGAATCAGGACATCGCGAGCGCCTTCGGTGTCGATCGAGGCACGCCGAAGCAGCTCTTCCACTTGGCGAGCGATCTCGGGGAGGATCAAAACCTGATCGCGTCGCTCACCGACGAAGCGGCCATCCGTGAAGACCTCTCGAGCACCGCGGGCCGCGAGCTCTTGGGCAGGCTCGACCAATACCGGATCTCGCTCACGAGCTCGCTCTTCGCGCCCTTCCCGGACAACGATCTCGACGGCCTCTCGAATCGCGAAGAGCACGAGCGCGGCACCGACGCTGACAATCCGGACACCGACGGCGACGGCGCCTCGGACGGCGACGAAGTGAACACGCGGCACACGGATCCCACGGCGGCCGACTAGGCCAGGGCACGCTCCGCTCGGTTGGCCGGCTCAAACGCTCGGGGCACCATCAGCCTTGCGGCCGGTTACTTCGGAGCCAGAATTAATCCCTACTTGCTAGAACTGGCATCAGACTATACGGTCAGTAGGGTATCCGAAAGAAAACTGCATGTCGCGTTCCGCCACGGCCAGGGGGGTCGTGCCTCCCGTTGCGGTGGTGGGGATGGCCTGCAGGTTTCCGGGCGCGCGCGGCCTCGCGGAATTTTGGAACGTTCTCGAGGGTGCGCGCGAAACGATCACGAGCCTCGACGACGCAACCCTTCGTGAGACGGAGCTCGACTTCGAGGCCATCCGGCAGGATCCGAACTTCGTCCGGCGCGCGGGGATCATCGAGCACGCGGAGGACTGGGACGCGGAGTTCTTCGGTCTGACGCCACGACAGGCGGCGCTGATGGACCCACAGCATCGCCTCTGGCTCGAGTGCGCTTGGGACGCGTGCGAGGACGCCGCGTTCGATCCGGAGCAAGTGGGCAACGAGGTCGGCGTCTTCGTGGGGATCGGGGTGCGCGGCAATTACCTGATGGCCAACATTGCCCGCGATCGCGCTTACCTCGACTCGTTCGTGCGCAACGGCGACGTCGACGTCTACGAGACGCAGCTCCTCAACGATCGTGACTACCTGGCGACGCGGACAGCGCAGATTTTCGGCCTCACGGGCCCTGCGGCGACGGTGCAGTCGGCGTGCTCGACCTCGCTCCTCGCGATCACCCTCGGGTGCCAGAGCCTGTGGCAGGGTGAGACGCACGCGGTGCTCGCCGGCGGCAGCTCGCTGCAATTCCCGCAGGCGCGCGGCTATCGCTATCAACCCGGTGGCATCTTCTCGAAGGACGGGTCGACGCGCTCGTTCGACAAGGGGGCAAGCGGCACCATCTTCTCGTGCGGCGTGGGAGCGGTGCTGCTCCAGCGGCTCGACGACGCGCTCGCCGAGAAGCGACCGATCTACGCCGTCATTCGCGGCGCGGCGGTGAACAACGACGGCGGCATCGCCTCGAGCTACATCGCCCCCGCCGTTCGAGGGCAGAAGCGCGTGATCGAGCGCGCGCTTTCGCTCGGCGGCATCGAGCCGCGCAGCATCTCGCTCGTGGAGGCGCACGGCACGGCGACGACGATGGGCGATCCGGTCGAGGTCGCCGCGCTCACGCAGGCATTTCGCGAGTCGACTTCCGAGCGGCGGTTCTGCGGCATCGGCTCGGTGAAATCGAACATCGGGCACACGTCGGCGGCGGCGGGCGTGGCGGGGCTCATCAAGGCGAGCCTTGCGCTCCATCACAAGCGCATCCCGGCCTCGCTGCACTTTCGCGAGCCGAATCCCGCGCTCGACCTCGAAGCGAGTCCCTTCTACGTCGTCGACTCGACGCGAAGCTGGGAATCCGACGACGTGCGCCGCGCCGGCGTGAGCGCCTTCGGCGTGGGCGGTGCGAACGCGCACGTCATTTTGGAAGAGGTAGCGTGATTCAAGTCGAGGCGGAGACTCACGAACCGAGCCCGCGCCGGAAGAGCGCGAACCCGCGAAGGGCGCTCCACGAGCGATTGCTCGTCGTCTCCGCAACCGACAAGGAAGCGGTCGGAGCGCGGCTCGAGCAAGTCGTGGCGCATCTCCGCCGCACGAGCGAAGGGCTCGCCGATGCAGCCTTCACGCTCGCGCGCGGGCGCCGAGCCATGGCGTATCGAGCGTCCGTCGTGCTGCCGGAGCTCGGCGAGGTGCCGGCGCTCGCCGAGCTCGCCGTCAGCCGGGGGCGCGCGGGCGACGGCCCGGCATCGGTGGCGTTCATGTTTCCGGGGCAGGGAGCGCAGTTCATCGGCATGGGGCGCTCGCTCTACGCGAGCTCGGCACGCTACCGGGCCACCTTCGATCGCTGCGAGGCGATCGCGGAGTCGAAGCTCGGCTTCCGATTGCGCGAGCTGCTCTTGATCGAGCCCAGCGCAGTCACTCCGGCCCTCGAAGCGCGGCTCACCCACACGGCGGTGGCGCAGCCAGCGCTCTTCATCGTCGAGTACGCGCTGGCCGACCTGCTCGTCAGCTACGGCGTGCGTCCGGCGTTGCTCCTTGGTCACTCGATTGGTGAGTTCGTGGCCGCGTGCCTTGCGCGTGTGTTCGAGCTCGAGGCGGCCGTCGAGCTCGTTTGCGAGCGCGGCCGGCTGATGGGGTCGATGCCGCCCGGGTCGATGCTGGCCGTGAAATGCGAGCCGGCCGCCCTGGAGAGCCTGCTCGGCGACAGCGTGAGCCTCGCCGCGCACAACGCCCCGGGCCTTTCGGTGGTCTCCGGACCGGCCGAGGCGATCGCGCTCTTCCAGAAGGCGGCCGAAGCGTGTGGTCTCGAGGTGCGGGCGCTGCACACGTCGCACGCGTTCCACTCCGCGATGATGGAGCCCATCCTCGCGGAGTTTCGTGGCGCGGTGGAGCGCGCCCGCCCTCGACCCCCACGCATTCCGATCGTCTCGACCATGACGGGCGCGCGTCTGACCGACGCGGAGGCTATGTCGCCCGTGTACTGGGCGAATCAGCTCCGAAATCCGGTGCGGTTTGCCGAAGCTGCGACCACCGCCGCCGACGATCCGGCGCGTGTTTTCGTGGAGGTCGGTCCTGGTGTGACGCTCGTCACGTCCGTCGCCAAGCTGACCTCGACCCCACAACGGTGGCGCAAGCTGGTCGAAACGCTCGGTCATCCGAAGACCGACACACCGGCAACCGACGCGCTCCTCACGACGCTCGGGACCCTCTGGACCGTGGGCACGCCGATCGACTGGGACACCTTCTACGAGGCGAGTGAGCGCAAGCTGGCTCGCCTCCCGACCTATCCGTATCGCAAGAAACGCCATTGGATCGAACCGCCCCGGCCCCAGGCTCCGGGCGCCCCCACGGCCGAGACTGCTGGCGAGCCGGTTGCGGTGGGTGAGGCGAGCGTCGGTTCGGAGGACGCCGTCTCGTTGCGCCTCGCCAAGTTGCTGGAGGCGCGCCTCGGTCGTGCCTTGTCCGAAGACGACTTCGAGCTTCGGTTTCTGGACCTCGGCTTCGATTCGCTCGCGTTGAGCCAGCTCGGGAGCAAGCTCCGTCAAGAGTTCCTCGTGGAGGTGCCCGTCCGGCTGCTGTTCGACAAGCTCGGGACGCCGCATCTGCTCGCAGAGCACCTGCTGCGCGAGCTGCCGTCGCCTCGCAGTCAGCCGCAGCCCGCCGTGCAGCCGCTCGGTCGGGCGCCGGCGGCAGCCGGAGCGGTCCAAAGCGTCGAGGCACGCCTATCCCGCATCGAGGGACTGCTCGAGGAGCTGCTCGGATCGCCGCGGCGGCGGGTCGAGGCGGTGCTTCCCGCGGAATCGGTGGCGCTCCCGGTTTCGGGGGAGCCGTCGGCAACGTTCGTCACCGCGCGGCAGCACTTCGCGGACGGCTCGGTAGCGCTCACGCCGAGCCAGAGTGAGATCTGGGTGGCGTCGCGCGTTGGGGGGACGGCGGCGAGCCTCGCCTACAACGAGTGCCGGGCGTTCCTCTTCGGGGGCGACCTCGACGAAGCCGCCCTGCTCGCGGGCCTCGCGGAGCTCTGGGTGCGCCACTCCGCGCTGCGTCAGACGTTTTCGGAGGACGGCGAGCGGTGCAGGACCGCGGAGGGTGGAGGCATCCCGCTCGCGCGGCACGATCTGCGGGCTGACGGCGAGGACGCGAGGTTCGGCGCGCTCCGAGCGTTGATGAACGCCGAGGTGAGCGAGCCGTTCGAGCTCGCGAAGGGGCCGCTGATTCGTGGACGGTTGATTCGGTCGAGCGACACCGAAACGGTCCTCGTGCTCTGCGCTCACCACGTGGCCGTCGACGGCTCGTCCTGGGAGATCCTGATCCGTGAGCTTGCCGAGCTTTACAGCGCTCATCACGAGGGACGAGCGCCGAATCTCGCGCCGGCAGAATCGTTCGCCGACTACCTCGCTCACGACGACGAGTACCGTCGCAGCGGCCAGGCTCGTCGCGCCGAGGCCTTCTGGGTCGCGCAGCTGTCCGGGCTGAGCGACGATCTGAACCTCCCGACCGATCGTCCCCGACCGGCGCAACGCTCGTACGCCTCGACGCGCATTGATCACCAGCTCGGGCCGGAGCTCGTGCAGAAGATCCGCCGGGTTGCGGCTCAGGCGGGCGTCACGGCGCAGACGTTCCTGATGACGGCCTTCGAGGTGCTGCTCTTTCGCCTGAGTCGTCAATCGGATTTCGTGTGCGGCGTGCCCACGTCGGGGCAAGCGGCCGTGGGGATGGACTCGCTCGTCGGGCACTTCGTGCACGTGCTGCCGATGCGCTGCAGGGTCGAGCCGCTCGAATCGGTGCGCAAGCACCTGGCTGCGACGCAGCAGAGGATGCTCGACGGCCTCGACCACCAGCGCGCGACGTTCACGGAGATCCTGCCGAAGCTCGCGCGGGCCCGCGATCCCAGCCGTCCGGCCCTCGTGCAGGTCGCCTTCGGTATGGGTCGTTCGCAGAAACGCCCGCGTTTTGCCGGCGTGAACACGGCACTGCGCGTCGTGCCGCGCGTGAGCGAGAGCTTCGAGCTTTACGTGTACGCGACGGACAATCTCGGCGGGCTCGAAATCTCATGGTCGTACAACACGGAGCTCTTCGATGCGGCGACGATCGAGCTCTGGCAACGCTGCTTCGCCGTTCTCGTCGAGCAGATGGTCGAGGGCCACCTCGACGACCCGGTGAGCACCATTTTGCTGCTCGCTCCCGAGGACCGCCAGCGGTTACTCGAGCACGCGCGTGGGCCACGGGTCGGGCGCCCCGAGCATTTGCCCGCGCACCTCGCGTTCGCGGCGCAAGCGCGGCGGGGGCCGGAGCGCACTGCGGTCATCGACGCGAACGGCGCGCACAGCTACCGGGAGCTCGATGAGCGCGCGAATCGGATCGCGCATGCGCTTCGGGCGCGCGGGCTCGGCGAGCGAAGTCTCGTCGCTGTCTGCCTCGATCGGAGCCTGGAGCTCGTCGCGGCGTTGCTCGGCGTGTGGCGCGCGGGTGCCGGCTACGTTCCGCTCGATCCGGCGTACCCGGCTAGCCGCATCGCGGCAATCCTGGAGGATTCGCGGTGCACGCTTTTGCTCACGAGCGCCGCTTTCCGCGCGGAGCTCCCCTCCGACGCCCCGGTGCTCTGCGTCGAAGAGCTCGAGGCGGAGCTCCGGAATCAGCCGGTGACGCTGCCCCGGCGGTTTCCGTCTCCCGACGACACCGCGTACGTCATTTTCACGTCGGGCTCGACGGGACGGCCCAAGGGCGTGGAGATCACCCAGGGCGCCTTCGAGAATTTCGTGTTTGCGATGGCGCGCGAGC
>Ga0070682_100000463_pt1 | contig 25639 bp, 22 predicted proteins | sample KBSC63LmetaG_FD_64668 | JGI IMG/M metagenome (GOLD analysis project Ga0070682, IMG submission 64668) | Corn rhizosphere microbial communities from Kellogg Biological Station, Michigan, USA - KBS C6-3L metaG | ecosystem: Host-associated > Plants > Roots > Rhizosphere | place: USA: Michigan...
CCATTTAAATTACAATTTGTACACACGTTTAAAACCTCTTAAAATGTCAACAATCTATTTAAATACAATAATCAATGCAGACATCCACTATGTTTTTGATCTGGCAAGAGACATTGATCTGCACCAGCAATCAACCTCAACATCTCATGAAACAGCAATTGCCGGACGTACTTCAGGGTTGATTGAAGAAAACGGAACCGTAACCTGGCGCGCCAAACATCTGGGAGTTTATCAGACCCTCACCACAAAGATTGTCAGTATGGAAAAACCAGTCCAGTTCATTGATGTGATGCAGAAAGGAGCCTTCAAATCTATGCGGCACAGGCATACCTTTAAATCTGTAAACGGGAAAACACTGATGACCGATGTTTTTGAATTTGAATCTCCGCTGGGCATCATAGGGAAATTGTTCAATGCTATTTTTCTTACAGGATATCTCAAAAGTTTTCTGCTCAAAAGAAATGAAATGATCAAAACCGTTGCAGAATCTTCTAGCCATGATGGATTTGCCATTTTTTAACCTGAAATATCCATTATTATGAACTTTTTAAAAGCAGAATGGCGAAAGCTGGCCATCATCAATTACGAAATTGATCCCGAGATCTTATTGCCGTATTTACCTAAAGGAACAGAACTCGATTTTTACAAAGGCAGATGCTATGTAAGTTTAGTTGGTTTCATGTTTTTAAATACAAAACTGTTGGGATTTCCCATTCCTTTTCACCGGAATTTTGAAGAAGTAAACCTGAGGTTTTATGTAAAGAAAAAAGAAAAAGGAGCCTGGAAAAGAGGTGTGGTATTCATCAAAGAAATTGTTCCCAAACCTGCATTAAGTTTTGTTGCCAATTCTATCTATAAAGAAAATTATCACACCATGCCGATGAGAAACCAGATTCATGAAAAAGGAGGTGAACTGCTGATCAGGTATTCATGGAAAGATAAAAGCTGGCATTCTATTCAGATTATGGCTGATAGTACACCAAAACCTATGAAAGAAAACTCAGAATTTGAATTTATCACAGAACATTATTTTGGTTTTACAAAAAAAGAAAATATCACTTCCGAATATGAAGTATGCCACCCAAAATGGGAATACTACACCATAAAAGATCATCAGCTGGATATTGATTTTCAAAATATCTACGGAAATGATTTTGAATGTCTGAATCATCAGGAACCAACTTCTGTAATGCTTGCTGAAGGCTCAGAAATAGAAGTGAGAACAAAGAAATACATCAGCTGAAAAGAACAAAAACAGAAATTTCTGTACATAAACCATAAACATTGAACCCAAAACCTTAAACCTTAAATTGTAAAACAATGAAAATACTCATAGCTGGAGGCACCGGATTTCTTGGTGAAAATCTGGAGAAATACTTTACAGAAAAAGGAAATCAGGTCTATATCCTGACCCGTAATCCTCAACGTAAAAATGAAATTTACTGGGACGCCCAAACATTAGGTGAATGGAAAAATAGTTTGGAAAAAGCAGACGTGCTGATCAACCTTACAGGAAAATCTGTAGATTGCCGGTATCACGAGAAAAATAAGCAGGAAATATATTCTTCAAGAATTAACAGTACAAAAATATTGCAGGAAGCTTTAGATCAGTGTTCTGAAAAACCAAAAATTTGGCTGAATGCAAGTTCTGCAACTATTTACGTTCATTCTGAACAGCATCTGAATACGGAAGAAAACGGAATTATCGGAGATGATTTCTCAATGAATATCTGCAAAAGCTGGGAGAAAGAATTTTTTGCAGTCGAAAATAAAGAAATAAGGAAAGTTGCCCTTCGCACATCCATTGTTCTGGGAAATAATGGCGGGGCATTTCCTAAGCTGAAAATGGTTACAAAGCTGGGCTTAGGAGGAAAACAGGGACAGGGAAACCAAATGGTAAGCTGGATTCATATTGATGATTTTTGTAAAGCGGTAGACTGGATCATTGAGTATGAAAATATATCTGGAGCAATTAATATAACTGCTCCGGCTCCACTTTCCAATGATAATATGATGAAAAAGCTAAGAAAAAAATTGAAATTACCTTTCGGGATTAATGCTGCGGTATGGCAGTTGGAAATTGCCTCCATTTTCCTGAAAACAGAAACCGAATTACTTTTAAAAAGCCGTAATGTATACCCTGAAAGATTAATAAAAAGCGGATTTCAGTTTTCATTTCCAGGTTTTGATGAAGCCATTCTTAATCTCTTGGAATCCTAATGTTTGTAGATTTCACAAAGGATAATTAAATTAGCGGAAAACTATTCCATATGCTGGTTATACCCAAAATAAAACCCTTTTTTCTTTCATCCTTTTTAATAAGTTCAGTAGTATTTTCACAGGCCCATAATGTGTCTGAGGGATATCAGGAACCCACAGACCCTCTTGTAATTCAGAACCTGGACCAGTGGCAGGATATGAAATTCGGGTTATTTATGCATTGGGGAACCTACAGCCAATGGGGAATTGTTGAAAGCTGGAGCTTATGCCCGGAAGACGAATCATGGACCCAGAGAAAACCTGAGCATGGGAAATCTTATGACGAATATGTAAAGAATTATGAAAATCTTCAGACCACTTTCAATCCCACTCAGTTTAATCCACAAAAATGGGCGGATGCAGTAAAAAAAGCAGGGATGAAATATGTGGTTTTTACAACTAAACATCACGACGGTTTTGCAATGTTTGACACCCAACAGTCTGATTATAAGATTACCTCTTCTAAAACTCCTTTTTCAAAAAATCCAAAATCAGATGTCACAAAAGAAATATTCAATACCTTCAGAAAAGAAGGATTTAAAATTGGGGCTTACTTTTCAAAACCTGACTGGCATTCTGATGATTACTGGTGGCCTTACTTTCCGCCAAAAGACAGAAATGTTAATTATGATCCCAAGAAATATCCAGAAAGATGGGAGAATTTTAAAAAATTCACCTTCAATCAGCTGAACGAGATTACTTCCAAGTATGGTAAAATTGATATTCTCTGGCTGGACGGAGGCTGGGTACGTCCTTTTCATACCATAGATCCTAAAGTAGAATGGCAGCGCACTATCAAAGTAGAGCAGGACATTGATATGGATAAAATAGGAACAATGGCCAGGAAAAATCAACCGGGAATTATTATTGTAGACCGTACTGTTCCCGGGAAGTGGGAAAATTATGTTACCCCGGAGCAGGCTGTTCCAGAACACACACTTTCCATCCCTTGGGAAAGCTGTATCACAATGGGAGATTCCTTTTCCTATGTTCCCAATGACAACTATAAAACCTCCCAAAAGATTATTGAAACCCTGGTGAAAATCATTTCAAGAGGTGGAAATTACCTGATGAATATCGCTCCCGGGCCCAACGGAGATTACGATGCCGTTGTCTATGAAAGATTACAGCAAATTTCCGGCTGGATGGACAAAAATCAGGCTGCTGTTTTTGCTACAAGAAGTATTGCTCCCTATCACGAAGGAAACTACTATTATACCCAAAGTAAGGACCATCAGACTGTAAATGTATTCCATCTTGATGAGCAGGTAGAATATAAGGCTCCGGAAGTACTTGCCTTTTCCATCCCGGAAAATTTTAAGCCGAAATCCTTGAAAATATTAGGTCTTTCATCAAAAATTCAATGGAAAAAAACAGCAGGAAATACGCTTGAAATCCAATTACCTGAAGAAAGGAAAAAGCTGAAATACGCAACCGTAATCCAAATCGTGCAATAATGAGACTATTTCGTTTTAAACTTACAGGAGTAGTATTATTGTTGAATGTGGTGATTGTTTCTGCCCAAAAACCTTTATATAAAGACTCCAAACAACCCATTGAAACCAGAGTTCAGGATCTGTTGAAGAGAATGACCCCTGAGGAAAAATTCTGGCAGTGTTTTATGATACCCGGAGATCTGGATCACGTTCCGAAAGGACAGTATTCCCATGGAATTTTTGGATTACAGGTAAGTGCAGGAAATCAGGGAGGCGGTGCCACAGGGCAGTTACTGAAGTACAATGCCAATGAAGATGCAGAAAGACTGGTGAAAAAAATCAATGCTATTCAGAAATACTTTGTTGAAGAATCAAGATTAGGAATTCCCATTATTCCTTTTGATGAAGCTCTGCACGGATTGGTGAGGGAAGGGGCTACAGCTTTTCCACAGGCGATTGGCCTTGCAGCCACTTTCAACCCGGAATTGATGAATAAAGTTTCAGCAGCAATTGCAAAAGAATCAAAACTGAGAGGAATCCGCCAGATTCTGACCCCTGTAGTAAATCTGGCGAGTGATGTAAGATGGGGCAGGACAGAAGAAACTTACGGCGAAGATCCCTTTCTGACCTCTGTAATGGGAGTCAGTTTTGTCAGTTCATTTGAAAATATGGGAATCATCACCACTCCTAAACATTTTTTGGCCAATGTAGGAGAAGGCGGAAGAGATTCATATCCTATTCATTGGAGTAAAAGATATCTTGAGGAAACCCATTTAATACCTTTTAATAATGCTTTTACAAAAGGAAAAAGCCGTTCAGTGATGACTTCCTATAACTTGCTTGATGGAAGACCTTCAACAGCTAATCATTGGTTACTGACTGAAAAATTAAAAAATGACTGGAATTTCAAGGGCTTCGTCATCAGTGATGCAAGTGCAGTAGGAGGAGCAAATGTGCTGCATTTTACAGCAAAAGATTATGACGATGCTTCTGCACAAGCAATTAATGCAGGGCTTGATGTGATTTTTCAGACAGAATATAAACATTATGAACTCTTTATTCCCCCTTTTTTGGATGGAAGAATCTCAAAAGAAAGAATTGATGATGCTGTGTCAAGAGTGTTGAGAGCCAAATTTGAGCTTGGATTATTTGAAAATCCTTACGTTTCACTCAAAGAAATTGAAGAATTGAAAAAGCTGAATCATAAACCTCTGGCAGAAAAAACAGCTGCAGAATCTTTCGTTTTGCTTCAGAATAATAATCAGACGCTTCCCGTTCCCGGAAATATTAAAAAAATTCTGGTAGTAGGAACAGATGCTGCTGATGCCAGATTAGGTGGTTATTCAGGTCCCGGAAACAAAAAAGTAACTATTGTTGACGGAATTAAAAATTATATCAGAGATAAAAATATTGAAGTCGTTTATTCAAAAGGCATTGATTGGAATGTAAAGGATTTTACCACGATTTCCAATGAATATCTATCCTCTGAAAACAAAAAAGGACTAAAAGGAACCTACTTCTCAAATACCGATTTAAAAGGAAATCCGGCTTTCGAAAAACAGGATGAACAGCTCAATTTCAAATGGACCCTATATTCTCCCGATCCTCAAAAACTTCCCCCGGATCAATATAGCATCCGCTGGACAGGAAAACTGGAAGCTCCGGATTCAGGCAAGTATCAGTTAGGATTGCGCGGAAATGACGGCTTCAGATTATACCTTGATGGAAAATTAGCCATTGACCAATGGGAAAAATTAAGCTACTCCACCAAAACAATTGATATAGATTTTGTAAAAGGGAAAAAATACGATATTACCATTGAGTTTCATGAAAACCGTGGAGAAGCCAACCTTGAACTGATCTGGAACTATGGACTTCATCATTACGCGAAAGACTATCAGGAGGCCTTAAATCTCGCTCAGAACAGTGACTACATCATTATTGCAGCCGGGATTCATGAAGGCGAATTTCAGGATCGTTCCTCATTAAGTTTGCCAGGAAATCAGGAAGCATTTATTCAGGAAATTTCAAAATTGAAAAAACCTGTAACAGTAGTTTTAGTAGGAGGATCTGCTATAAAAACAACCGTCTGGAAAGATAAAGTAGGAGCTATTTTAGATGTTTGGTATCCGGGAGAAGAAGGAGGAAACGCCATAGCAAAAACGCTTTTCGGGGCTGAAAATCCGTCTGGAAAATTACCCATAACATTTCCGGTTGAAGAAGGGCAGCTGCCTTTGACGTATAATCATCATCCAACAGGAAGAGGAAATGATTACCATGACCTGAGTGGTGAACCATTGTATCCGTTTGGATTTGGTTTAAGTTATACTACCTTTGAAATCTCCGGTTTACAGCTGAACAAAGTCAAATATTCAGAAAATGAAACTATTATGGCTACAGTCAATGTGAAAAATACAGGATCAAAAACAGGAAGTGAAGTCATTCAGCTATATGTAAAAGACTTATTGGCATCCGTTTCAAGACCGGTTATTGAACTCAAAGGATTTCAGAAAGTAGAATTGCAGCCCGGAGAATCAAAATCTGCCACCATTGAAGTTCCCATAAAGCAACTGCAGTTTATGAATGAAAAAATGGAATGGACGGTAGAAAAGGGAACCTATAGAATTATGGTCGGCAATTCATCCAAAAATCTTCCCTTAAAACAAAATATTGAAGTTTTATAAAACAAAAAAGAGCAGAAATTTCTGCTCTTTTTACATATATTTTTTGAAGATATTTAATATTTTCTGGCCAATAGAACGTTCAATAAGAATGTTCCGGTCCAGTTACTGTTATTGGCTCCGTTATTTCCAATGAAATCTATACGGGCTACAGATACAGTAAGTCTGGTTCTCCCTGCGGTACCATTATTGGCAAGGCTTACAAAAGATGCTGTAAATACATCCGGGAAACTTGAATTATTTCCTGCCGTAAGAATTGGATACATATTGGCAACGTTGAACGGAGTACCCTGATATTCATAAACCAGGGTCATTCTGCTGGCATTGGAATAGAGTGAAGTATGAGCATTATCTACTGATGTTTTACTAATAATCCACCATCTGTCGTTTGCTGTTCCTGTGTCATAACCTGCATTCGTGTGGTTGGTCCAGTCGGCAACCGGTGCAGTACCAAGTCTGTGAGGAGGAATCAGAACTTGTGTTCCATAGATTTCCACATTGCTCGGCTTAGGTAGAACTGTAAAGGACAAATCCCACGTTCCACCAGTAGTATTACTGTTGTTCACTACTTCAGCATAGGCACCGATAGGAATCACAAAAGAAGCAACAGGAGTATTGTCAATTCTTAATGTATTACCGCTGGATGCCTGAAGTGTGATATTATTCGGTGAAATGTTTTTAATCTTATAAATTCTCCCCGTAAAACTTGTTGTTCCGGTTCCGATGACAGGAAGGGTAAATGTGGCATCGGCTGTTCCATTATAAGTAATATAATGATCAGTAGTCTGAATATTATAAGTTGTGGCTGTGACTTCGCTATAGCCAGCCCTTAAGGAACCATTTACGGCAAGTGTACTGTTAGGGGTTGTTGTGTTAATACCTACTTGTGCAGTTAAGGGAAGGGCTCCAAATAAAAGGATCAAAATGTATTTTTTCATGTGTTGGGAAATTTGGTTTCCATCAAATATAGAAAAAAAATAACTAAAAGTTAAATAAAACTTAATAAATTTATGTTATTAAGTAAATCGTTTATCCAATAATGCGTTAACTTTTGAAAAATACTAAATCAATCTGCATGGAACTTCCAGATCTTCGGTAAGATAATAGCTGCAGCAAAGGCGATGGTAGCCATCTGCAATGATCAGTTCATTTTCACCTCTTACAAGTAATATAGGCGAAAGCTTTTTATTTTTTTCTACTTTTTTCAGGTTTTCTTTTACATGAATATTGGTTTCAGGAAGCAGGGCAAGCTTGCTGGCTCTTAAAATATCTTTCGATTTTTTTGTAATCGTAGGGGTTGTCTTTAATTTTTCAACCATTTTTCTGGCTTTATCAGGTTCAAAAAGCAATTCCAGATAATCCTGTGCTGCAGGAAAATCGTGGACTTCAGGTTCTTTCATCCAGATACTGTCTTTGGTCAGATTACCCTTTTTTACAGACGTTTTCATAAGTGTTTATTAAAATATAAATGTATGAAAAATAGATCGTTATTAACGACTGTTATTTCAAATGGGTCAATGATTTTATAATATGGATTTTACTTTCCAAAAAAATATTGGTATGATATGTGCAAGATTTATCACGAACCGGATTGAATTTAATTAAGACTATAGAATTGATTAAAATCATTCAAAAATATGAACATTATGAAAAAGTTTTTAATTTCAACACTACTAGTATTAGGTTTATCTATGAATGTTTCAGCTCAGAAACGTCCACCAGCTCCTCCACATCCATCAAAAACGGAATTGGTGAATATTAAAATGCAAGAGCTTACCAAAAAATACAATACTGAGAAAAAACTCATTCTTAATCATCCGCTTGCAACCAAACAGATGAAGAGAGATCAGATGAAGGCTTTAAATAGAAGATTTGAGGCTGAAAAACGATTGCTTAGAGAAGCGAGATAACTATTAACTTTTGCAGTTATTAAAATTGAAAAAGCTGTTTTTTATATTTTGAATTTTAATAGATTTTCAATATTAAATAAAATTTATTGAAAGAGAGTGCGTTTTGTGTTCTCTTTCTTTGTTTAAAATTAAATAAAATAGCCTCATTGATGCATTTTAAGATCAGTTTTCAGAAACATAAAACATCCAATATTTTTCCTTAAATTCGCATAAAAATTTTTAAAGTAATGAATTACGATATTATTGTCATTGGAAGTGGTCCTGGTGGATATGTTACTGCGATCAGAGCAGCGCAATTAGGTTTCAAAACCGCAATTATCGAGAAAGAAAATTTAGGAGGAATCTGCCTTAACTGGGGATGTATTCCAACTAAAGCTTTATTGAAATCTGCTCAGGTTTTTCATTATATCAACCATGCTGAAGATTATGGTTTGAATAAAGTGGAGGCTAGTTTTGAATTCCCGAATGTAATTCAGAGAAGCCGTGGTGTTGCCAGCAAAATGAGCAAAGGAATCGAATTCTTGATGAAAAAGAATAAGATTGACGTAATTCTTGGTACTGCAAAAGTACAGAAAGGTAAAAAAGTTTCTGTGACAGATAAAGAAGGGAAAGTAACTGAATATACAGGTACTCATATCATTATCGCTACAGGAGCTCGTTCAAGAGAATTACCAAACTTACCGCAAGATGGTAAAAAAGTAATCGGATACAGACAGGCATTATCTCTTCCTGAGCAGCCGAAATCTATGATTGTTGTAGGTTCCGGAGCTATCGGGGTAGAATTTGCTGACTTCTATAACACAATGGGAACAAAAGTAACTGTTGTTGAATTCATGCCAAACATCGTCCCTGTAGAAGACGAAGAAATCTCTAAACACTTAGAGAAATCTCTGAAGAAAACAGGAATCGAGATCATGACAAACGCTTCTGTAGAAAGTGTTGATACAAGCGGTGAAGGAGTAAAAGCTACTGTAAAAACTGCTAATGGAAATATCACTCTGGAAGCTGATATCTTATTATCCGCTGTAGGTATTGCTGCTAATATCGAGAACATCGGTTTAGAAGAAGTAGGAATTCAGACAGATAAAGGAAGAGTATTGGTAAACGAATGGTACGAAACTTCAGTACCTGGTTACTATGCAATCGGAGATATTATCCCAACTCAGGCTTTGGCTCACGTTGCTTCTGCAGAAGGAATCACTTGTGTTGAGAAAATCAAAGGAATGCACGTTGAGAAAATTGACTATGGTAATATTCCTGGATGTACTTACTGCCACCCTGAAGTAGCTTCTGTAGGTCTTACTGAAAAGCAGGCTAAAGAAAAAGGATACGAAATCAAAGTTGGTAAATTCCCTCTTTCTGCAAGTGGTAAAGCTACTGCAAACGGAAATACAGACGGATTTATCAAAGTGATCTTCGATGCTAAATATGGTGAGTGGTTAGGATGCCACATGATTGGTGAAGGAGTAACGGATATGGTTGCTGAAGCTGTGGTAGCAAGAAAACTTGAAACAACAGGTCACGAGATCATCAAATCTATCCACCCGCACCCAACAGTTTCTGAAGCAATTATGGAAGCTGCTGCTGCTGCTTACGGTGAAGTGATTCACATTTAATTTTAAATGTATAGAAATCTATATATAAAAAGCCCGGAGAAATCCGGGCCTTTTCGTTTTAAGAAATCTGTAAGAGGTATTCATTTACTGTACTGGAACTGCCGAGATAATGTTTTCTCCCCAGTTTGCCCCTCCCAAACGATCTAAATAAACAGAAGAGGACGGAGTTCCTATCACTTCTGAATTTCCAACAATGAGCCAGTAAGTTTTATTCGTCCCGGAATTATTGCTGATAAGAAGCTGTCCATTGGCAATATTATATTTTAGTGCCCCTGAAGGAACAGGTCCCTGAAGCATACCACTGACCTTATCAGCACTTCCCTGAATGTCAGGGCTTTTATTAGTGAAAAGTTGAGAATCTGAAAATGTAGATCTGAACCATACATAATCATCAGAATCTAATACAGAATTGTTATTATTTACCGATAGTAAATTAACGGTAACAAGCCATTTTCCAGGAGGAAGTACAATATTAGAACCTGTTTGGTGGTAATTGTAATCATATAAAAAGGGAAGATTATATCCATTTCCCATGGTTCCCACTACAAGCTCTAAACTTTGCTTTTTCCATGTTCCTACACCATTTTCATCTGATGTGAGTACTTTATTTTTACCCTGCAGTCCATCATTTATTTTAATTCCAGGGAGAGGTGATGCAGAAGTTCCTGAAGTAGAGATATCCACTTTTACAGAAGGTGAAAGTATTCCAAAGCCTGCATTTCCTGTTTCTGAAACAATAAAATCGTCTGATAACTGGGCTAATGACGGAGGTCCGGATGTTGGGTTATTTTTTCCTCCGTCTACATGGAAAGTACCAAGAGGATTTGCTGTATTTATCCCTACCTGTCCAAAAATAAAAGTACTCATAAAAATAAAGGAAGCGGCGAAATGTTCCATTTTCAATAATGTCATGTGTTTTTTGTTAGTTTGATTAAACGCAGCAAAATTAGAAGAGCATTATTAATTAAGCAATGAACAAATGTTAATAAATTTGCCTTTTGATTCTACTTAAAGCCTGAGGGGTAATTCCCAGATAAGAAGCAATATATTTTTGTGGAATCTGTTTGATTAAAATAGGATTTTCTTTAAATAAATTCTGATATCTGTCTTTGGCAGAATATTTTAAAAAGGAGTAGAGTCTTTGAGACCGTTCCAGAAACATATTCTGATGGGCAATTCTTCCAATGCGTTCTGCATTCTTTGTTTTTTTGTAAATATCCTGAAGATCCTGGTAAGTAAACCGATAAAGCAATACATCTGTCAATGTTTCAATCCCATATACAGAAGGAGTTCTGGTAATAAAAGAATCATCAGCACAGGCAAACTTTTTTTCAAACATAAAGTCATACGTAATATCTGTTTCTTTATTTTCATCCGTTGGGATAAAGAACCTTAATACTCCTTTTGATAAGAATGACAGATGATCTTCCTGATCACCAGGGTATAGAATAATTTCTTTTTTTTTAAACTCCTGAACAAACATTTTAGAAGCTATTATTTCCCAATCTTCGTAAGTGATGCCAAAATGAGTTTGTAAGTATAAATAGATTTCATCCATAGATGTTATTATAGATTTGATTATAAATGTTACTCTTACATGGCTATAGTTTTTGTATACCAGAATTTTACAACAAATATGAACAATTAATCCATGCTAAATATTAAAATAATTTTAAAATCAGCATATTTATAAAAATTAACTCAATTATCTCAGGCTGTTTCCTTACATTTATTCTATGAATTTTGACAGAGTAGGACTTGTTTTATCAGGCGGCGGTACCAAAGGAATCGCTCATGCAGGAGTATTAAAATTCTTACAGGAAAAAGGGATTGAAATAGATATACTTTCCTGCTGTAGCGCAGGGTCTATTGTAGGATGCCTTCATGCCATCGGGAAAACTCCCGAAGAAATCCTGGAATTTTTCAATTCCATATATTTTTTCAATTGGAAACATTTTACATTTAATCAGCCGGGACTTGTTTCTTCAGTGATTTTCAGGAACTATCTGAAGCCTATCTTCCATGACATGAAATTGGGTGATCTTGATATTGAAGTGAAAATTGTAGCCACAGAGCTGGTTTCCGGAACCCAGAAGATTTTTGACAAAGATTTTGAGATTGTGGATGCCATTATTGCCTCATGCTCCATTCCCGGAATAACAACTCCATACATTATTGGTGAGGAAATGTATTGTGATGGAGGTGTGCTGAACAATTTTCCGGCAGATATCATCAGAGACGATTGTGATAAGCTGATCGGAGTGTTTGTATCTCCACCCAATGAAGCTAAGATTAAAGATCTGAACTCCATTAAAGCAATTGTTTCCCGTTCTTACGATTTACTTTCCTATAGAATTGAAAAAGTAAAATTTGAGTACTGCGACTGGTTCATTTCCTCCCAGAAACTATCTTCTTATGGCACTTTTGAGCGAAGAAAAGACAGACTGGAAGAGATTTTCAATATTGGTTATAAAGCAGCTAAAGAAAGTTATGGAGCCAGTGGCTTTTTTGAAGAATTAAAACAGTCCGGAACATAAAAAATCCCGCATCAATGCAGGATTTTTATTTTATATTAAAGAAACTCTAAGTCTTTAATGAAATTTATATACAGACTATAAAACTTCCAGCTTAATTTTTAACTACATATCCGTCCTGACGTACAATTTCATTATCGTTGGCATCATTTACAACCAGTGTATAAGGAGCTTTTTTTGGAGAATCGGTAAGGTAATTTCTCCAGATCTGATAGCTGTGTCCTTCATTGCTGAAGGAGATATAATAATTTCCTCCGGTACCGTCAGGAATCATTTCCCCATCGCTGATAATCATACTGGGTTTAGCTGTGATCTTTGCATTGGCATTCCATGACTGGTAAAGATACTTGCCGTTTGGCTGTTTGTCGATTCTGATCTTGAACTTTTTGGTTTTAATAATGACCGTTTTGGGTACTTGTTGAAGAGCAGATGAAGTTACAGAAATATCTGTTTTCGGAGTCGGAACTTCTTTGGCATAAGCAAAAGAAAACTGCGCTAAGCAGAAAGTCCCTAATAAAAGTTTTTTAATCATTTTCTTATATTTTGTAGTGATGTTAAGCCTCATCAAATTTAGAGCCATTTTTCAATGTTTCAGAAGAACTCAGGAAGCTCCAAAAGAGATTTTCAGATTTCTGAAGACTTGTTATGTAAAATAATTATATTGATTTTCAGTTAATTATAAATTTGTTTGAGAAAAAATGCCAGTTTTTGAAACAACTGAATACTTTTCTTCTGTACATTTGTACCATCAAAGGATCTCGTTCCTTTATTATCAAAATGAAACTAATTAACTTTAAGTTTTTTCTATTAAAAGTATCAGAAATCATCTTCACGATTTTTAATACTTCTCCTCCTGTAATTTCTTAATTTTTTCGAAAGAATTATCACATAATTCGTACTCTGTTTTTTCATATACCGAAAAAATAGAGCACAATCCCTGTTTTCAAATATAATCAAAAACAAAAAACAAAACTATGGAATTAGCTTTTCATGGCTGGATGATTCCGGCCGTAATTGCACTGTTGTGCGTACTTTTTTATAAATTCATTTTAAGAATTTTCTTTGGATTAATCATTGTTCCCCAGGACAAAATAGGTTTAGTAACCAAGAAATTCGTGTTGGTAGGTAAGCAGGAACTTCCGGAAGGAAGGATTATTGCAACCAATGGAGAAGCGGGCTTTCAGGCTCAGACATTAGCTCCGGGTGTATATTTCAGAAAATGGATATGGCAGTATTCTATCGATTTTCAATCTTTTACAGTGATTCCGACCGGAAAAATAGGATTATTACTGGCAAAAGATGGAGCAGAATTAGAGACAGGAAGAATCTTAGGAAGAAAAGTGGATTGTGATTCTTTTCAGGATGCTGAAGCTTTTTTGAAAAACGGAGGAAGGAAAGGCCGTCAGACCGCGATTATTGCGCCTGGATCCTATAGAATCAATACGCTGTTATTTGAAATAGAATTAACCGATATGACTCAGATTCCTGATAATGCAGTAGGGATTATCACAACCATGGAAGGAGATCCTTTGGCGGAAGGTCAGATTGCTGGTAAGATTATCAGTGATCATAATAAGTTTCAGGATGTAGATACTTTTTTAAGCAATGGAGGATTTAAAGGGCTTCAGGAGCAGGTAATCCTGGCAGGTTCCTATTTCCTGAATCCTTGGTTTACAAAAGTTGAAATGGTGAAAATGACGGAAATTCCGATTGGCCATGTGGGAGTCATTATCAGCTATGTGGGAGAAGAAGGACAGGATTTGAGCGGGATTGATTTTAAACATGGAAATATTGTTGAGAAAAGTCATAAAGGAGTTTGGGCAGAACCCATTGGTCCCGGAAAATACCCCATCAATCCTTATATTATGAAGGTTGAACTTGTTCCTACCACCAATTTGGTATTGAACTGGGCATATGAAAGAAGTGAATCCCACCAGCTGGATAAAAATCTTTCAACAATTACAGTACGAAGTAAAGACGGTTTCCCTTTCAATCTTGATGTTTCACAAATTATCCATATTCCTACCTATGAAGCTCCGAAAGTGATAGCCCGTTTTGGAAATATGATCAATCTTGTAAGTCAGGTTTTGGAACCAACCATTGGAAATTATTTCAGAAATTCAGCGCAGGACAGTGATGTGATTGCCTTTCTGGGAACCCGAAAAGAAAGACAGCAGTCTGCAAAAGATCACATCAGCAGTGTTTTGGAACAATATAATGTAAATGCTGTAGACACTTTGATTGGAGCGATTGTTCCTCCGGAAAGTCTGATGAAAACCTTAACGGATAGAAAATTGGCGGAAGAACAGAAAATTACGTATGAAACTGAAATGCTGGCTCAGGAAACACGTCAGGCTTTAGAAAAAGAAACGGCTGTTGCTGATATGCAGAAAGAAATTGTAAAAGCAGATCAGGGTGTTGTGATTGCGGAAAGAATAGCTGATGCATCAGTAAAAAAGGCAACCGGAGATGCCAATTCAGTAAGATTACAGGCCAATGCGGAAGGAGACAGACTGAAACTGTTAGCAACAGGTGAAGCAGAAAAAACAAGACTTCTCGCCAAAGCCGAAGCAGAAAAAATAGAATTGCTGGCAAAAGCAAATGCGGAACAAATTTCACTAACAGGTAATGCCGAAGCAGAAAAAATTCTGGCCATCGGTAAATCTAACGCGGAATCTTATAAACTATCGGTAGAAGCAATGGGCGGAAATAATTTTACCCAATTGAAAATAATGGAAAATATAGCCAGCCAGAATGTAAGAATAATGCCTGAGGTATTAATTGGTGGAAACGGAGATTCAGCAAATGGCGGAATCAGCGGACTTCTGGGACTTCAGCTGTTGGAGCAGGTGCAAAAGAAAAATGCCGAAACGGTTACTGTGATTGAAGAGAAACCTGATAACAATTCTTGATTTTAGCATAAGGAATAATTAAACTAAAAAAATCGCCCGGAAATTTTTCCGGGCGATTTCCTATTTTTTATACCGTATAACTTGCAAACGCCTCTTCCAGGCTTTCAAATTTACCTTTAAACTCATCAATAGGGCAGTCCTGAAGAATATTTCCTTTATGAATAAGAATAACTCTTGAACAAAGTGCTTCTACTTCCTGCATGATGTGGGTAGAAAGTAAAACGGTTTTCTGCTGGCCGATTTGTTTTACCACATTACGGATTTCAATGATTTGATTGGGGTCCAGACCATTGGTAGGTTCATCCAGAATCAGTAAATCCGGCTGATGAATAATAGCCTGTGCCAATCCTACACGCTGCTTGTAGCCTTTTGAAAGCTGCCCAATCTTTTTGGATTTTTCAGGCGTGATTCCTACCAGTTCTATCACCTCATCTACTCTGGATTCAGGGATTTTGTGGATATTAGCAACAAACTGAAGGTATTCTTTTACGTACATCTCCAGATAAAGCGGATTGTTTTCAGGAAGAAAGCCTATTTTCTTTTTGCTTTCAATCTCATGGTTTGAGATATTCATACCATTGAAGATGATTTCACCCTGGTCAATTTTCAGTGCTCCGACAATAGATTTCATCAGGGTAGATTTTCCGGCACCGTTCGGGCCAAGAAGACCGATGATCTCGTTTTTATCAATAGAAATGTTGATATTGTCAAGGGCAGTCTGCTCACCAAATTTTTTGGTTAAATTGATTATCTGAAGCGGCATAAGTTTTACTATCTTTTTGCAAAAATAAAATAAAAAAACTCATCCGATAGAATGAGTTTCGCAATATTTATAAAATATAATTATTTTCTTGATTTTTTCTTGGTCCCACCTGTCGCCGGGGCAGCGGTAGATGCTGTATTTCCGTTTCCTTTATTCACTGAAGGATTTATAGAAGCAGGTTTGTCATACATGGCATACTTTCCATTAGCTCTTCCGAAAATCTTCTCCACTTGTTTTTGGGTTAAAAACTGTGATTTTCCAATGTATTTCCGATTTTTGTTGATCACCTGGATAAACTGCATGGTTTGCTGGCCATAATTCTTTTCATAATGAAGCTCGATGATATCATTAGGTAATTCCAACACAACATTCTCTTCCGGAGTGGAGATAAAACCATCCATAATAAGTCTGTATAGTCCGGCAACATCACCATTAAGATTCTGAAATGAAAAAGATCGGATTGTATTCAGGTTGCTGGTGTTCAGATCCTGGTAGTTGACTGTAAATTTATCTTCCTTTTTATAGAGACCAACGGAATTATCTTTACCAATTTCCACCAAACTTTCATTCTTCAACACTTTAATCTGTGAGAAAACTGAAATACCGAACATACATGTAATAAGTAGAATTATTTTTCTCATGAATTGAATTTTAATGTTTTATAAAATTGGTGTACATAAAATTACTAATAAAAAGGCTAAAAAGCAATTTTATTTGTTAAAGCAAAAATAACATTTTTTTTTAATATTTCTATGAGATCATCCGTCGATGCTATGGATGTCATTGTTTGTGTAAGTGATTGCTAGTTAATTGATTGGTTCTTTTTTACGAAAGTGAAGCCAATTGGGTTTAAAGTTGATTGCCAATTATCAATGTGATGTAATGTGTTGAAAAACAGATTGAAAATCTCTTAAGTGAGGTTGAGAGAGAAACTAATTTAAAATAAATGTTAAAAAATGCCTGTATAGATTAATTTCTAAAAGGAGCCGAAACACAACAATGCAATTTTCGGGAAATAGGTTTATAACAGTTTATTTCTGGAAACAGCAGAGATTAAGACATCAAATTCCTTTTTATAACTTCTTCCCACGGGAATTTTATGATTGTTGACAACAATTTCATTATTATTGAATGCCATCACAAAAGCAGAATTAATGATAAAAGATCTGTGAATTCTCACAAAACTTTTACTTGATAACGTCTGTTCCAGGTCTGTAATTTTACTTTTCGAGATAACACTTTCATTGGTAATGAGTACTATTTTGATATCATTTCCCTGACTTTCAAAATAAGCGATGTCTGAAAGTATAAGTTTCCGGTGCATTCCTTCAGTTTTGACGAGGATAAAATCTTCTGTATGGCCAACGGTAGTTCTCAGGATACGTTCCACAGATTTAAAAAAGCGTTCAAAAGTTATCGGCTTCAGGAGATAATCTACGGCTTCCAGTTCAAAACCTTCAATGGCAAAATCCCGATAAGCTGTGGTGAAAATAGTCTTGGGCTTTTGGGGTAGTGACTTCAGGAAATCAATTCCACTAAGCTGAGGCATCTGAATATCCAGAAACATAAGGTCTACGGTCTGATTTTGCAGTATTTTATAAGCCTGCATTGCATTCTGAGCTTTTCCCACCAGCTTTAAATCGTCGATCTTAGAAATATGGTTTTCCAGTAATGACATGGCCAGAGGTTCGTCATCTACAATAATACAGTTAATCGTCATGTGAAGGAGTGATTATTTCAACTTTAAAAATATAGTTTTCCTGTGAGATACTGAAGGTAAAATGTTCATGATAGTGATACTGCAGCTGTCTTTGTATGTTCTCCAGCCCGATCCCTTTTTCATTGGCTGTCTGGTGGCCTGAGAAGGAGTTTTCAATTGTAAAAACAGAATACTGGGAATTCGTTTCCATATCAATATTTATTTCCGTGGTTTCTGAACTTTTTCCTACTCCATGTTTAAAGGCATTTTCTACCAAAGTAAGATAGAGCAGGGGAGGAATGGTATTCGGGGAGTTTAATCTGATGTTTTTTTGAATTTTTAATCTTTCATCATGATACCGCAGGCTTTCTAATGCAATATAATGCTCAATAATCGCCAGCTCATCAGAGACCGAAACCCATTTTTTCTGCCCTTTGTATAAAATATAATCCAGAATATCAGAAAGCTGGCTGATGGATTGGGAGGTTTTATCAGAATGGGTGATTGACAAAGAATAAATATTATTCAGGGTATTAAAGAGAAAATGAGGATTGAGCTGAGATTTGAGCGATTGCAGTTCCAGTTCCAGTTCAGTCTTTTCCTTTTGCAGTTTGATAGTACGTTCCTTTTCATCCTTATACCGTATGAAAAACATGATGGAAATGAAGATAAATGTCCCACTGATAATTGTGAATGTATAATGGAGTAAAAGGTAAGAGATATCTGTAAAAATACTGTAAACACTGTCTTTCTCTTCCTTGGTAAAAAGAGGTTCTGCAATATAAACAAGGAAAAACCTGTTGATGACAGAAATAACATAAAGACTGATGACAAGATACAGCGAAAACTCAGCATATCTTTTTCGGTCAAAAAAACGGCGGATCAGCACAAAATAAATAAAGTTGGCTCCTGCAATCTGGAAAATCCAGTGGCAAAAGTTATAGATCATCATTTCTTTAAAAGTTCCACTCTCATATTCTCCATACATTCTTGCCGTTCCGAATAAAAATAAAGCAGTCCAGAAGAACAGCTGGAAGTATAGAGTTTGTCTGATCTGAGTTCCTGATGGAGTTTTCATCATCTTCAAAAATATAAAAACTTAAGTTACGCCAGAGAAATGGTATGCAAAAGACTTTAAAATAATGTCAGATAACGTCATTTATGCTATAAACTGTCTATTCTGCTATTGGTAGTGAATAACCTGTTGTCCGGATTCAATGTAAGAAAATAGTTTGAAATAGGTCAATATTTGCATAAAAAAATAATGACGGAACGTTCTGAAAGGCTTTACGGATTGGATCATCTGAGGGCCGCTGCTATTTTACTTGTATTACTATATCACTACAGAGCCTTTAAACATCCTGGCTGGATAGACAGTATCGGGAGATTTGGGTGGACAGGAGTGGACCTTTTCTTTGTGTTAAGTGGTTTTCTGATCTCAGGACAACTGTTTAAAGAAATAGAAAACAATGGAAATATCAGCCTGAAAATATTTTATATAAAACGGTTTTTCAGGATTATTCCGGCGTATTTTTTTACCCTTTTTCTCTATTTTACATTTCCTTTTTTCAGGGAAAGGGAAGCGTTATCTCCTTTTTGGAAGTTTGTTACCTTCACTCAAAACTATGGGCTTGATGTCATCAGCCGGGGAACATTTTCTCATGCGTGGTCATTGTGTATCGAAGAACAATTTTATCTCATTCTGCCTTTGTTCCTTTTGATATTAGCACCAACAAAACTGTTCAAATATATGGCTGTTCTGATGATTGTCGTCATTGGGTTTTCTATTGCAGCAAGGCTGATGGCATGGAATGAATTTATTGCAGCAGCAGATACATCCTCCACAGATTTCTGGAAATTATGGTACATGAAAATATATTATCCTACCCACACAAGATTAGATGGCCTGGGAACAGGTGTTTTGATCGGGTATCTCATGCAGTATTCTTCAATGTTTAAAAACATCGTTGCTGACAATGGAAATAGGCTTTTCTTTCTTGGAATAGCACTGCTGGGAGTTTCATTTTGGATAGGTAATGAACAGACTTCAAAAACAGCTTCTGTATTTGGTTTTACATTGGTAGCAATAAGCTATGGAATTATTCTGCTGGCTGCTATTTCCCAATCGTCTTTCCTGTATCGTTCTAAGTCGTATATTACTGCTCAACTGGCTGCTCTGTCGTATGCTGTCTATCTTTCACACAAAGGAATTATCCATATGGTGCAGAAATTTCTAGAGTATTTTAAATTTGAAACCTCAGATAATATCACTATTCTTATTTGTCTGCTGGCTTGTATTTTGGGTGGTTTATTCTACCGATTTGTTATTGAGAAACCTTTCTCGGTCATTAAATCCAGGGTTTTGAAAAAACTTGCTTAGCATTCTAAGTTCGCAGGAAGAATTACCAGATGCCCATTTTTTTTAACGCAAAGTTTTATCTTTTCAATCAGAATATGTAAGGGAGCAAAGCTGGAATCAATTTTATTGATTCTTATTAAGCTGACGATAATCACGCAGCTTCAATGCGACTTTGTCGCTGTCTCTTTGCCCTCTTAAATCTATCCATTGAAGTTATCGAAACTTTGCGTTTAAGAATTTATGTCTCGAAGATTATGAATATTTGTAAAGTACTTACAATTATTTGGATGTCATCGCTTTCAACACTGCATTCTTTATCGAGGCCTCTTTAAAACTCCAGTATTCACTTTTTTCAGGCATCTGATTTTCTAAAATAACCAAAGAAGTATCTGTAGAAGGAAAATAAACATTAAGGCAGGTGAATCCATCACCAAGGCCTGTCACAGCAAAATAATCAAGGCCTGCTTCTTTGATAAACCTTACATTATATCCAAATCCCATACTTTCTTTTCCAAAGACATTATGCTGGGAACTTGTGGAAGGAGTCAGCATTTGCTTTTGAAACTCGGGAGATAGAAGCTTTCCTTTAAATAATGCCTCATCCCATTTGGCAAGATCCTGTACAGTAGAAATAATACCTGCAGCAGGAGCAATATCATCATTCAGAAAGGATTCTTTTACTTTCTCAAACTGATTTTCTTCGTTCATGTAGCCGGGAACAAGAGCCTGATTGCTCTTAGTATTATATACCAAAGTTCTGTCCATTTTCAGTTTTTTGAAAAGAGAAATAGCAAGTTCTGTGAAGTTTTTTCCCGTGGTATTTTTAAGGATTTCTCCCAGAAGCATATAAGATAGATTGCCATATTTGAACTGGGAACCGGCTTTGAAAGCTGCTGGCTTATTGATATCTGTAATACCATGCGTATGATTCAGAAGATGATGGATGGTAACGCTATCTGCCCAGCTTTGAGTAAGAGTGGGCAGGTACTTTTTGATAGAGGTATGAAGATTCAGTTTCCCCTGTTCTGCAGCCTGTAAAATCAAAACAGCGGTAACCTGCTTTGAATTGGACATGATTTCAAACTGGTCATCTGTTTTCAAAGGAATTTTCTTTTCAAAATCTTTGTAGCCATTGGATTTCAGATATTGGATTTTCCCTTTCTGAGCAACCAACACGACACCGTTGAACGCTATCGGACTGGATGCTGTTATAATGCTGTCTATTTTTTGCGTATAAATGTTTTTCTTCTGAGCTGTTGCAGTAACAGACAATACTGCTGAAAATAGAGCTGTGAAGAATATTTGGGTTTGGGTCATTCTTTATTTTTTATGGTGATGGTCATAAGCTGCTTTCGAAATTTCTGCAATAATTGCCTCTGCATTTTCAAACTTTTCATAGGTATCATGAACAAAAACGGCAATGTATATCTTTTTTTTGTCTGAAAGTTCAATAATTCCGAAATCATTGATAGCGCCTGTCATTCCTTCTTTATTGGTAAAAGATGTTCCTGTTCTGTGAGCTACTTTTATGCTTGACGGGAGCTTACCCTTAAGCCTTTTGGGTCCGGCAGTGTTATTAAGCATTGTGTTATAAAGCCACAGCGTATGTTCTTTATTCAGTATTTCTCTATTGTTAAATGCTTCAAGAAGCCGGATCGCTTTGTTGGGTGTTATTTTGTTTACAAACTGTGATTCCCAGTCTTTATGCATATCTTCTTCATTGTTTTGAATGATACAATCTTCACTGTTGACAAGTTGCTGAACAGGCTCTGGCCCGCCAACCAACCTCATCAGAATATCACTGATATTATTGTCACTGTATGAAACGATCCATCTCAGAGCTTCTTCCAGGGTGATCTCTATATTGCCCTCAGGATGCTCTTTTTTGAACGGACTCCAGGTATCTTCAAGAAGTTCTTCTTTTTTAATGAATAGTTTCTGCTGTAAAGAAAGCTCTCCCTTTTCTACTTTTTTCAATACTGTTAAAGCAATAGGAAACTTTACTGTACTGAGCATAGGATAGAGCTTATTGCCATTAATCTGTATTGTTTCTTTCTGATAAGGTCCAATGATTGAAACACCCACATCTGCCTTTTTATTTGCGATAATGGATTCAATGTTTTTTTTAAGATCTGAAAGTTTTGAGTGTTGTGAAAAAAGAGGTAGGCTGGCCAGAAGTGCGAATAACACCAAAATAATTCCTTTCTTCATTTGAGTCTGGTTTTAAAGTTTTTTGATTTCCAAATATATGTATTTCCACTTCTTCTTTATTGTAAATATTTAATAATTTAGTTGCATGAAAATAAAAACTATTAGCCTTCTCATCATTCTTTTCACTATTATTTCCTGTAAAAAAGACAAGGAATATCCGAAATATGTTGAGCTGCAATCCGGTGGCGGAGAATATTCACTTTATATAAAAAACGGGACTTTTGAATTTTTAAAAACGGAACTTATAAGTTACGATCAGATTTCGACAGCTCCATTTTCAGAGGGGAAATATGAAATATCGGGAGATGAACTTATTTTAAGAAGCAGTACAGGGAAAAAGTATGCTTTCAAAATAGGAAATGAAGTTGAGCTAATTCCTAAAAAAATGGATTCTTTAAAAGAACTGAAAGGTTTGTATCCGGTTCAGATTCTTTACAACAATAAAATGCCGAAAGAAATGGGGCGACTGGATTCTTTAGGAAGGAAAAATGCACTGTGGCTTTATTTCAATGAAAAAGGGAAAGTCATCAACCAACGGTTGTATAAAAACGGTGAGCTTGTGAAAGACAATTACAAGTCTGATATTGTTATAAAATAAAAAATCTGCAAGAGACTTGGAAATAAATAGTATTCAATTTTATCGCAGATAAAATATTTTCGCCTTATAACAACTTTATTAATAACTTTTTGCGTCTTTGCGTTTTCCAATTATACCTTTTTTATTTGTGTTTTTTTGGAGAACGCAATTTTAAGGCGCGAAAAAATCAAAGATTTTTAGCAAGTGAAAGTCAAAAAAATATCAGGCACCTTACCTTAGTCAATAAAAAAAGCACCATTTACAAGTAAATGATGCCTCGTCACTGAATATATTTGAATGTAAAATTGTTTTAGGTTTATCTATTCATTCTGTTTGATTTGTGGGTTATTATTAATCTCTTTATTTGGAATCTGGAATCTGAATTTATCCGGTGTAAGGTTGAATCTTCCAAAAGTATGATTCGTTCCTGTGTATACTCTTTCCAAAGGGGTGTTTAATCTTTTCATATCAAACCATGCATAACCTTCACCCCAAAGTTCTATCCTTTTTTGCAGGACTATTTCATTGATCAGCTCATTGCCTGACTTTGTAGAGAGTGTATAAGCCTGATCCCTTTTTGAGGTAATTTGGAACAATACCTGTCTGGCTTCTGCTTCTCTTCCCTGTCTGGCAAGGGCTTCAGCCTGAATATAATACAGAGAGGAAGCTCTGATATAAATATAATCTCCTTCAAAAAGACTAGGATCTTTAAACTTCCAGCTTACATAAGGCGGATAATTTTTCGTTTTTCCGTTAAAAGTATAAGCCGCAGCCTGGCTGCCATTGAACACTTTTTTACGGTAATCCGTTTCCGGAATTGCTTCGTAAAGACGTTTGTCTATCAGTTTACGGATCTGAGCTGCGCCGGCATATCCTTCATTGGTATTATCAAACATCGAGAAGAATGAAGCATAATAATTCCCGATACTCATGGTAGAAATTGTATTATGAAAACCCCATATTACTTCAGGATTATTGATATTGGAAAACCCGGTGGTGGTATAATCATCTTCTGTCATAAGACCAACTCCCTGTTTGCTTTCCTCAGCATATTGGGCAGCTTTGATGTAATCTCCTGTTTCCAGAAATACTTCGGCAGCAATTGCCTTGGCGGTTCTTCTATCGATCTGAGCTCTGGACGGACGGGCATAAGTATCTAAAAGTGTAATAGATTCCTCAATATCATTTTTGATTTGTGCATACACCTCAGCAACAGTTGATCTTGGAAGTCCCTGGCTTGGATTTTTTGCGGTAAGGACCAATGGAAGTCCCGGTTCAGACTGATGACCATTATAATCATTGGCATAAAAACGGACTAAATAAAAATAAGAATACGCTCTTAAAGCTAATAACTGTCCTGCAATCGCTCTGTTTTTTGCATTTGCATTTTTATCCAGATCATCAAGAAGCTTATTGATCACAAATATTCTTGCATAAAAAGTGGTCCATACAATCTCTGAAGCAATGTTGCTTGCATTGGTAGCTTCATAATTGTAAAACATTCCCAAATGCTGGTTCGTAGACTGGATGACATCATTTGACATCAGATCAGCACCTGCTTTGATGCCCATGATTCCAAAATCTGAGTGAACGGTAGTACCGCCGGCACCATTGCTCCGAAGATCAAGATAGATTCCTCCGAGGATTTTTTCCGGACTGGAAGAATCATTATTCAGCTGTTCACCGGAAATATCGCCTTCCGGTAATGTATTAAGGTCACTGGCACAGCTGTTAGTAATCAGACTAATGGTTACAGCTGTTATAAAGTATTTTATTTTGTTCATTCCTGTTCTTTTAAAAATTAAGTTTAAAGCCTAAAGAGACACTTGACAGCAGGGAATATCGGTAGGCATCAGAAACTCCTGTAAGGGAAGCTCTTGGATCATATCCTTTTCTCTTAGACCACAGATACAGATTGTTGCCTGTAACGTAGATTTTCAGACCTGATAAGCCTGCCTGCTGTGCAAAACCATCAGGAAGCTGATAGGAGAGGGTGACATCCTGAAGACTGATATAATCCGATTTAATCAGGTAAAGCGTTGAGTTTCCGTTCTGGTTTGTAGCGGTGAGATCTACTCTCGGCAGCGCTGCAGTAGGGTTTTTAGGAGTCCATGTTTTATCCAGATCCGTTGAATAGTTAGACCCATAGCTGTCAGAATGAAATAAACTTCTGTAAATATCATCATATCCATACCCTCCGAACTGGTACGCAAAATTCACTGCCAGATTGAATCTCTTATAGCTAAAATCTGTTCCGAATCCACCATACACCTTTGGAATCGCTGATTTGCCGGTGTTATAATCCGTAGCTTCCTTATAACTGTTGGTCACGGTTCTTTCCTCTTTCTGAGTGGCAGGATTGATGGTAGTGCGATACCATAAAGCATCTCCGTTTTCAGGATTTACTCCGGCAAACTCTTTCAGGAAATATGTATAGCGGTCTCCACCTTCAGTAAGGATAAACAATCCGGAAACCAGACCTGTATTCCTTTGCTCAGCCGGTAATTTTGTAATCTTATTTTTATAATGAGTAGCATTGGCGTAAAAGCTCCACTGGAATTCATCACCACGGAGAATATCCACACTTAGATTAGCCTGAACTCCTCTGTTGGTCATATCCCCGATATTTCCGTATTTCACATAAGAGCCTGCATTGGACGGAGGAAGAGGCAGTGTATAGAT
>Ga0070682_100000465_pt1 | contig 25503 bp, 36 predicted proteins | sample KBSC63LmetaG_FD_64668 | JGI IMG/M metagenome (GOLD analysis project Ga0070682, IMG submission 64668) | Corn rhizosphere microbial communities from Kellogg Biological Station, Michigan, USA - KBS C6-3L metaG | ecosystem: Host-associated > Plants > Roots > Rhizosphere | place: USA: Michigan...
TGGGCGTGGGACATGGAGGGCTACAAGCAGCTGATGTGGCAGGCGGGCTTTAACGTCGTGCGTCACGAAGAGGTCGGGATGTTTCAGGTAATTCACGCAGTGCCGCGAGGCATGAAGTGATCAAGAGACTTCGGCCGACGCACAGCGAGGAGACACTCGCTGACATGTACAGCGCCCCGTATGACTCCACTAAGTGGGACGAGCACAATCACCGTGTGGAGTGGACGATCGAGCGACTCCAGCTCTTCCTGACACTGCGTCAAGAGATCACGAGCATTGCCGACCTATCGTGTGGCGATGGACGCATCATCGATGGACTTGAGACCAATGCGTCGAAAACGAAGAGCGACATTAGCATGAAGGGCGGTGAGTCGATTGAGCGGATGATCACAAAGATAAGCGCGGATCTTCTTATCTGCTCTGAGACGCTGGAGCACCTTGACGACCCCAAGTGGGTGCTTGCCGCCGCGACGAAGCGATTTAAGTGGATCTGCATCACTACCCCACTGGGCGAGGACGACCCCGAGAAGAACTATGAGCATTACTGGGGATGGGACCTCTTTGGCATGTCACAAATCCTCGAGCAAACGTTGTGGGCGCCTCGCTGGGTCGATACGCTCAATGAGTCGTACTACACGTACCAGCTTTGGATCGCGAGGTCAACGTGGGCCTGAAGTCAGGAATCACCGTCGCGATCCCAACCATCCCGCCGCGGGTGGGTTTATTGCAGCGCGCGGTGGCATCAGTCCTCCTCCAGACGCATCCAGCCGCTGGTCTGGCGGTAGCCGTCGACTACGCGAAGCAGGGAGCACCAGCGACGAGACAGCGTGCGCTCGACATGGTCGACACCCAGTGGGTTGCGTTTCTGGATGATGACGACGAGTTCATGCCGATGCATCTCGAGACGCTGTGGAGCGCGGCACACGCCTACGACGCGGACTACGTGTACTCGTGGTTCGAGACGATTCCCGCTGGGTGTGATCCGTTCCCCGCGCGGCCTCACTACCTCGACCCATGGGACAACGCCGCGCCACGACAGACGACGATCACGACACTCGTCCGGACGGAACTCGCCAAGAAGGTGGGATTCGCGGACTTCGACGATAAGGGTGAACTCATTCACGGGCAGCGGCACGGTGAGGACTGGTCGTTCACACTGGGCTGTGTAGAGCAAGGAGCTAAGATCCATCACGTCGTGGCGAAGACGTGGTACTGGCATCACGACAGTGGGAACACGAGTGGGCAGGCGGATCGCTGGTGAAGATCGGAGTCTTTCCCGCTGACCTCTACGGCTGTGGGTACTATCGCCTCATCTGGCCGGCGATGCAGCTCCAGCTCGAGGGTCACGACATCGACATCATCAACCCCGCTGATCGTCATTCGATGTTCTCACTTGAGATCGATGAGACGACGGGTGAGGTCACCGGTGAGAACGTGCGCTTTCCCGCGCAGTACGACGTCATCGTCTTTCAGCGGATCACGCATAAGTATCTCGCGCAGATCATTCCGTACATCCGTGCGAAGGGTATCGCGGTCGTCGTCGATGTGGATGACGATCTTCACAACATCTCTACGACGAATCCGATGTACCTGGCACTTCATCCAAAGAAGCGACCCGGCCATCCCGCGGCAGATCACTCATGGGCGTGGGCTGAGGTTGCGTTCAACAACGCGACGATGGTGATGACGACGACACCGGCCCTCGCTAAGAAGTACGGCAAGGTGTCACGCATCCTCCCAAACTACGTACCCGCGCAGGCCCTGGAGGTGGAGCATAAGGACTCACCGATCTTCGGATGGGGAGGCGGACTCCACTCGCATGCTGATGACATCCCGGTACTCGGTAACTCAGTGGCGCGTCTCGTTCAGGAGGGACATCGGTTCCGCATCATCGGTCCCGACATCGGTGTACGTCAGGCGTTTCGTCTACCGTCACGTGAGAGTTTTGAGGCAACTGGTCCGGTTGAACTTAATTACTGGATCTCAGCTCTCGCGCTCTTGGGTGTCGGCCTCGCGCCACTCGCTTCGTCGACGTTCAACCGCGCCAAGTCATGGCTCAAGCCGATGGAGTATGCCGCGGCCGGCGTGCCATGTGTTGTCTCGCCGTCTCCGGCATACCGCGAGTTGGCCGACAAGTATGGCATCGGTGATGTGGCTGAGAAACCCAAGGACTGGTACAAACTCGTCCGCAGACTCGTAACCGATGAGGCCTACAGACTCGACCGCAGTGCGGAATCGCGTGCCGCAGCGGCGGAATTGACGATCGAAAAGCACGCATGGCGCTGGATGGAGGCCTGGGAAGAGGCCCTCCGAATCCAGCGCCAGTAAGAGCGTTACTTCACAAGCTCGGGAAGCAACACGACGAGCGTGATCGCAGTAGTGATGATGACGACTGCAACGACTTGCGCGATGAACTGCCTCATCAAATCCTCCAGGAGAGCCCGCAAGAGATGCAGATTTCCTCGTTCACCATCTCGAAGATGTCTTGACTTGCACAGCCCGGACACGCCGTCCGGGCTGTCTTCGTTGCGAGCTTCGTGCGCTGTCGAGGCGTGGTTCCGCCCCACATGCCGTGTGGCTGCTTCGTTGCGGTGGCCCACTTGAGGCACTCATCCTTGATGATGCAGCGATTGCAGTAGGCAAGCACCTCAGGGCTCGCCAGATCACGCCTCTCCACGTTCTCGTCGAAGAAGATGTCGGGATCGGCAGCACGACACGCGGCGACAGACATGTCCGGCATCGGCACAGCGAGTGGCCTAGGCGCGGGCATCTTAGTCACTCGGCACCAAAACCATCATGCCGATCATGCGCTCGAGCAGCTGATTCTGCGCCTCGAGGCCGTACATCTGAGACTTGGCCATGAACCACTGATGATCGGCGACGTGCGCCTTCCACAGCGGATCGGTGGCGAGTGCGGACGACACCCGCTGGGCGAGTTCGTGATCGAAGGTCCGCTTGTCGTAGAACGATGGGTTGGCGGTCCACTTGATCTTCATGTCACGCGAGGCGACCTCGGTAACACGGTTCTTGCGCTTGTGCGCGTCGCGCTGGGCCTCTTCAGCCAGCTTCAGGAAGTGGACCTGAAGGGCTCGAGTCGACATACCCTGCGTTGAAGAATCCACTGGGGGCATCAGTGTGCATCTCCTTCGTCTTCTCGTCCTTGTACTTCTCAGCCTCCTGCTGGAAGGCCGTCGCAACTGCTGTCGCAAAGATGTGCACCGCGGGCTCAGTGTGCTTGGCCGCGTCCGCGTTCTCGAGCCACTCCGATTGAGCCTTCAGCATCGCCTGCCGGATGCTCTCTCGCTCACTTCGGTACTCGATCACCATCAGTCCTCCAGGTTGTTGAGGATCTCGAGCAGCTCTGCCGCTCCGTAGACCCAGGTCTCACCGCACTCGCACTCTGCCTCACCAGTGAGGGTGTTGACAGCGATGCGTGATCCGCCCGGTGGCGGGTCACAGAGAACACGAGGGCAGTCGGTTGCAATGATGTCTGCCATGTACGAGAGCATCTCGTCCTCCGTCGTTTCGTCGTTGAGATTAATATATCGATGAATGACACGCTTGTAAATACGAAAGTGGGAGGATCCGTACTGGATCCTCCCACTGAATGATGAGCCGGCGATCAGCCTCGGTCGCGCGTCTCCTCCGCGTCGTCCTCGTCGGCGTCCTCGTCCTCGTCCCCGCCGTCGGCGTCCCAGTCGCTGAGCTGCTCGTCGGTGTCGGGGAAGGCGCTCTGCGCCTCGTCTCGCTCTCGATCAGTCATGTCTCCTCCTTCTAGGCGTTTCCTCTCGAGTTAATTGTATCAGGTCTTGTGTCACTTAGCGGCGTTAACGCGCAGGATGTGCGCGGTGGCGAGGTTGATGTACTTATGCGTGGTACCCTGTAGCGCGTTCAGGAACTTGCTCTCCGGCGTCCCACCCTTGCGCCAGTCGAAGTGGTCACTCACGGCGTTGACGAGGCCCCAGCCGGTGCCGGACCACCCGACGGTCGGAGCGTGCTTCCACTTCTCGATGAGCAAGTCGACGAGCTCGTCCTTGCCCTTCATCGGGCTCTTGGCGAGCACGCGTCCCAGAATCACCTTCGCCTGCTCGTCATTCAGCTTCACGTTCGCGAGCCGCGTGACGAGTTCCTTGTACCGCGCCACGTAAGCGGCGAGCTTGCCCAGGGAGGTGTGCGCCTCCACGAGCTTGTCCTTCATCGTGCTGGTGTGACGAACCGCCCAGCGGTGCTCGACGTTCGCGGCGAACGACGTCAGTGTGAGCTGGTTCATGCACTTGCCTCGAAGCGGCATCGCCATGATCTCCACCGCCCGCGTGAGGTCCATGCTCGTCCGCAGAACGGCGAACATCTCGTGCGGGTCCTGACCGTCCAGCACGTTGACCTGCAGGCTGTCGGGAAGCCTGACGACCATGAAACCCTGCTTGCCGCCCTTGAGCGCACCGGCCGCGACGTACCGCGCACCCTCGCCACCCAGCGCGTTCACCGCCGAGTCCATGAAATCGAACGCCTCGTGGTACTGGAGTACCGGGTAGCCCGACGAGACGATGCTCAGCGGCTCCAGCGTGTCATCCCGCACGACGACCTTGCGGTTCGTCATGTTGCGGAGGCAAGACGGCGACGTGTCCTCCGCACTCCCGACACCCATCTCGTCGGAACCTGCGGTGCCGATGTCCTCACAAGTGAAGTACACGTTGCGCAGCGAGACTGTGAAGTCCAGACCGCCGTGCTTCGCCGCGTCCTGCGCCGTGACAGCGCCGTTCGTGACCTTGCCGAGCTTCATCCACGGGACCATGCGATCCGTGAACTGGACGTTCTTCCCGCCCTCAGCGAGCTCAACGCTCTGCGTCATGTCTACACATCCTTCGTCGTGCGCCTTGTTGCGCGTGGATCAGACGGGATTCGAACCCGCCATCGGACTACTTACGATCATCTCAACCTACCACGCAGGTTGAACGAGACTCACGCTTTTGTCCCTCCCGCTCTCGCGGTGCCAGGGCCAAGGTGCCCTGCTCTCTCCATTGAGCTATCTGACCCGCTGTGAGAGATGGAGTCGAACCATCGTATCCGAATGGCTGTGCTGGCTCATCCGGCGGCTTCACCAAGTAGCCGATCTCGCATCAAGCGGAACGGTGGCGGCAGCTTGCTTCCGCCGCCAGGGCTTGCTTCCCTTCCGGTATCTCTCCATCTCCGTTCCGATGAGATAACTCTAACAGGATCGAGTGACCCAGTGCAACCAAATCACAAAAATCATCACAAGATTTCTCTACAGCGTGTTGATGTCGAAAAACATCCGTTAGTCGACTATCGGACTAGTCCCGAACGTGGCTCCAGGGAGGTCTAGGGATTTGACTCATTGACGGTTTTGTCCAGTTTATACGCACGAAGAAGCCCAGTGACCGCCGCAAGTCACTGGGCTCTTCGATCGGTGTCGCGGTTCTCGCCAACCGCGCCTCTCGATGGTTAGGGAGCCTGCTCAGGTGGTACGCTCGCCACCACCTGTGGGCGATACCACAGTGCGGCAGCTGTGGCGACGAGAGTCAGGACGAGACCCTGCACCTCTGGGGTCCAGTGAAGACCAAATGAAATGGCGACGGCGATCAGTGCCTTGACGAGGCCGACGATCGCGGGAACGAGCTTCTCCTTCTCGAGGAGAGCCGCCGTGATGAATCCGAAGATGACGAGGATGGCAGAGTTCAGCACGCCCTGCTGCTCGTCACTGAGGTGCAGGATGAAAGCACTGAGCACCGCGATGAGCGAGCTCAGAAACGCTATGATGAGGGCTGGTTCACGGCCGAAGATCTTCATTGCTACTCCTCCTTGCCTCTCGCTGTGCTCGCACGAGGATGACGAGCCAGCGAAGCATGACGGCACCCACGATCACACAGATGATCGTGCGGATCGGCATGCCGGGTGTGTATCCGTTGCGTGGCGAGATGACGAAGACCGCGAGAACCCAGTAGTCGAGCACCAGCGCCAGAGACGTCTTTGTGAGCATGAACTGCCGACCCACCTGCGACTTATCCCACTGGGTGAAGAACCCGTACGTGATGACGAGTGCTGTGGTGACGAACGCCGCGAAGACGACCGAGATGTACGATGCGATGATCCAGAACTGTTCCATTTACCTTGCGCTCCGGAGGATGTTCTCGATGAGCGGCGCGAGGTGGTTCGGTTGGCGAACACTCTCACGCAGTGAGGTGGTGACTTCTGTGACTTCTTCACTCCGCGAGAGAATGTCGCGATGCGCCTCACGCGCCTCTTCGAGCTTCTCTGATGGCCCCCGACGAAGCAACCTACTGAGCAGACTCATGAGCCTCGGGTTCCTGTGTAGCGACGGCCTTGAGGGCCTTGAATGTCGCGTTCGCAGTGTGCGCCGTCTCGAGTAGCACGGTGTTTTGCTTGAGGGCTTCCTCCGCCGTCTTCTTCCACTCATCTCGCTGCTCACGAACATCCTTGTGGATGCTGATCGGGACGACCTTGCCGAGCATGAGTAGGAGGATGAAGATCGAAAGAAGCCCCGCGGGACCCCACTCACGGACAAAGATCTCGAGCGGGATGCCTTCCACGGCTACTTGATGACCGCGCCGCGCTCGATGGCGAGCGTCAGATGGCCGCTGTACGCCCGGAGCTCCGCGGTTGGGGCTACCGCCTTGCCGTCAGAATTCACCGCCTGGCGGGCGATCGAGAGACCACCGGTGCCCTTGGGGATCTCTACGCTCCAGCGCTGGCCGGACCGCAGGACCAGCTGCCCGTTCGCGGTCTGGGGGAATGGCGAGTAGCCCTCGTTGCCGGTCGTGTACCAGATGCGCAGGCCGTACGGCTCGCCCGTGTCGTTGCAGAAGTTCAGCCAGCACGGGCGCGGGTCGGCGGCGCCGCCCTGTACCGGCGGGATCGTCAGCGACGTGACGTTGAGGTGGAAGTCCAGGTCGGCGTCATACAGCTTGATGTCCTGCGGGCCGAACGAAGCACCCATGTCGTCCTCATCCTCTCCACCCACACCGAGGAGGACATCGCCCAGCCCCGTGTGGTCCTTCTCGATCGTGTCTCGGTAGCCGGAGCCGTGTAGGTGCTCGAGGTGCGATGAGTCGAATGGCGACTTGAACCCACCGCCGTCGGCGTAGAACGTCACGACGGTCTTCCCGTCGAGCGTTCCCGCGAACTCGTACCAATTCGCCGTGACGCGTGGATCACGACGAACCGCGGCGTCGTACACGCGCTTAGTCAGTTCCACCATGAGCCGGCGGTTCTCCGCCGTACCCCACACGCCCGGCGTGATGTCGAACGCCGCGTCGTTGTCGGCGCCACCGCCCATGTTCCGCGATCCTCGGACGGAGTAGTCGCCTGAGCCGGAACCCTGCACGCTGTTGAGAATCCAGTTCCGCGAGCGGTGGAAACCACTCGTATGGTACTCGTTGCCCTTGATGCCGAAGTTATCGGCACCCACCCCGTAGTGTGCCTTCAGGCGAACTCCGAGCGCGACGAGTGACGCCGGCTGGCGTTCCGCTCGGATGTACGGGTCGTTCATGTTGAGAGCCATATACACCTCCCACTGGGTGATAATGCGATTCTAGCAAGTTTCGCGTTGACACAGCACACTGCCCCACACCGGTTAGGCGGTGTGGGGCAGCTGGAAGAGACTTACAGGCCGCGAGGGGTCAGATCGCGACGGTCTCCTCCTGGGGTGCGGCCGCCGGCTCCGAGGCGGACTGGGCAGACACCTCGGAAGCCTCGCCAGCCACCCACTTCGCGGACGCGCCGGAGCCCGTCCGATGGACCTTCTTCTCGCGCGTGCCGAGCCGCCAGAGCGAGAGGTAGACCTTGTTCGGCTCGAGGCCGAGGGCCTCGCCAATCTCGGCCTTCGTGCGGCCGGCGGTGTTCTCCTCCGCGTTCAGGTACTCGAGCACGCGCGCGTCCTGGTCGAGCGTGGCCTGCGGACGCGGACGCCCGCTGCCACCCTTGGTCGCGGCCTCCGTGTTCTCGGCCGGCGTCTCACCCTCGGTGACCGGAACGGCCGGAGCCTCAGGCTCAGTCATGATTCCTCCAAGTAGCTTTTTGAACTTTTTGAGTGCTATGACTGACTGTACCAGGTTCTGTGACCAGGCGTTCGTGCAGTCGATGAGAAATTCGCGATCTCCGATCGACTCACCCTTGTATTGACCGGGCTGTTCATCCAGTGCGGCGTGTACCCACTCGCCGATCCAGCGGCCACAGTCGACGGTGATACCCTTGCCCCACGTCATGCCCAGGCCGGGATTGCCGCGCAGTGGGTTGATGAACCAGCTATCAGGGAAGCCCATCACACGAGCTACCTCACGGTGCGTGAGTGGTCGTGGGAGTCGTGGGTGAAAGGCAACGATAGGCCCAGCGCCCGTGATAACTCGTCCAGGCTCGTCGCCCTTCCAGCGGACCGGCGTGTTGTAGCCGAGCCGAAAGTCCGAGGCGATGGTCTTCTCAGCGATGTGGCTCCATGAAGTGGGCAACACTCCATGCGTGTGATGGTAGCGTCGAGCAAGCGTAGCGAGGTGCTCGCCGCCCTGCCACTCGACGCCCTGCAGGAGGTCAGCCACGCGCTGAACGAGTGGAGCACGCACTTGCACGTGCCCATCCACGAGCCCGTCGTCACGCGTACGGGACTTGGCCCACCATGATGGCGTACCCACCAACGGACGAGCTTCCCACGCTTGCGGCTGGTGCTCCAGGTCACCGATAGCGTCGTCCAACACAGGCAGTCGGTCTCGATGAGGCCACTCGATGCCGAAGGGGACGCGAGTTGCGACCCAAAAATAGCGTCGGCGATGCGAGACTCCGCCGACACTGTAGACGTTGTGAAGGACGTGATGAAGGGTCCACTGATCACCTGTCAGTTCCTCCAGCCTCTCTCGGAGTGCTCGCATGAGCGCGAGACCGTCCGGTCGTGTGAAGGCGAGCTGGACGGACTCAAAGACCGCCACCTGTGGACGAACACGGGCGGCGTAGTCAACAAACGACCACATACAAGCATTGATCGGCGAGTTCGCACCACGGAAATGCTTCGCAGACATACCACTGAACCCGGAGCAGGGAGGATTGCCCGCCACCACATTCGCCTCGACGACGGACCACTGGGTGGGATCCACAGCCTCCGCTGTCCATCCACTTCCCAGGAGATGCCGGTTAGCCTCGCAGTTTGGGACACCGAAGCCTCCCTTCATTTCTCGCTTGCCGACGAGCTCGAAGCCCGCCTGAACCATGCCCAGTGTAAATCCGCCGGCGAACCCGAGCGCGTCGACAAACGTGTGCTTCATGGATCTCTACGGTATCGGGTTCTCACCCAGTGGGGCTGCTGTAGTCGTCGTCGATGCGACCGTGGTTGATCTGGTTCTTGCGGAGATACTCGGTGAAGAGCTCCTCGGCCGTCATACCCGCGACGAGCATGAGGTTCATGAAGAAGTGGAACGCGTCGACGAGCTCGAGCTTAAAGTTGATCTCGCTGTCCTTGTCCCACAGCGTGCTGCCCGACCACGGCTTCCACGGCACCTCACGCAACGCCTCGTGGAGTTCGTCGGTGATGGCGAGGACCATCGTGCGCACGTAGTCCTTGCGCTCGTTGCCCTCGAGATCGATGGGCTCCTTCCCGTAGAGCCGCTCCTGTAGCTCAGCCTGAAGACGAAGCATTTCCTTCAGCCTGTCTTCGTGTACCGCGTCATCCCACTCGTTCATCTTCAGTCCCTCGTCTCGATGGCGCGGTGCACGCCTTCCTCGATGGTCACCTTCGGTTCATAGTAATCGAAGAAGCGATTGGGGTCGCCCACGCGGTTCATCACGCCCATCGGCTTCGTGTCGTCGACCTCGATGTCCATCGAGTCGTAGCCCGCAGCGTTCATCATGAGCAGCGCGAGATCACCCATCGACGTCGCTCGCCCCGTGCAGAGATTGACGGGTTCCTCGTCGAAACCGCCATTCTGCTGTCCATCGGCGATGGCGAGCATGCCTCGCACGACGTCGCTGATGTGAATCCAGTCACGTCGCTGCGCGGCACTGCCCCAGATCGTGAACGGCATCTCCCGCTGGCGGATGCGGTTGAGGAACGCTCCGAACGGCCACTCGGTGCCCTGATCCTCACCGTAGCCACTGAACGGTCGCACGACGGTAACTGGTACACCGGCGGCTCGCGCGGCCGCTGAGAGGTGCTCTCCGGTCAGCTTCGTAACGCCGTACGTACCGTCCGGCCGCTGGGGGTCGTGCAGGACGATGTCGTCCTCGGCGAGACGAGCGTACTCGTCGCTGTAGTCTTCTGTCTGCAGCTCGATGGGATACGCCGCCGACGACGAGATGTAGAGGACGCGACGCTGCTTCGTGCGGATCGCCCACTCGAAGAGCGTGGAGTCGAGTCGCATGTTCTGCGCGAAGGTGTACGGCTGTCCATCGATGGCGGCGCGGTGCGCACCCACGGCGGCGCAGTGGATGACGAGGTCGTAGCGCGTGGTGGACCACCGCGTCACGTCGTTGAAGTCACGCATCGTCCATGTCATCGGGGAGTTGATGTCACACCGCGAAACTTCCCATCCGCGACTCTCGAGCTCGGCGACGGTGTGACGGCCGACGAAGCCAGCCGCGCCTGTGACGAGCGCCTTACGCCTGTTCATTCCAGATCATCTCCTCGATCATCTTGAGGTACGTCTTGTTCGTCATGGCGCGGTCGAAGTGCTCACGCTGTCGCTGGATGAGCCAACTCGCGGTGGACGGATTTGCGGCGACCGCGGCGACGCGAGTCTTAAGATCCTTCGGTGACTTGACGCGCAGCCACTCACGGAGGTTCGGGTGTGCGTCCTGCAGGATGTTGTCCTGGTCGTCGTACTCTGGGTGGAAGAAGCAGATCGTTCCGCCGGCGAACGCTTCCCACGGCTTCGCGGTGGCGAAGCCAGAGCCTGACGACGGTGTGGTGAACGTGCACAGTGTGTCGTTGAGCATCGGATAGTACTGGTCCCACGGCGCGGGTTTGATCTCGAACCCGAGCCGCGTCTGCGACCGCTCACTCCACGTGCCGTGCACCCAGTGGGGCCGCTCTTCAGTGGTGTCCTGGATGATCGGCATCACCCACTGCTCCATCACCGTGAGACGGTCCATGCCACCCTTCACGCCGATGGCACGCGCCTCGTTGATGAACATGCCGAAGCGGTACCTACGTAGCGTGGGATTGGGGTTGTACGTGATGAGATCACCGAACGGTGTGCCGGGAGCGAGGCCGTTGATCTCGAGTCGCGAGTAGATATTGTGCACTGCGCCGACGATGGGTGGCGTGCCGTCGTACTGCTCGTGCTTGAGGTTGTGTGAGAACGTTCGCTGCGTGAGGATTGGGTTGATCAGCTTGTGCTTGAGGTCACGCATCTTGTGCTTGTTTCGTGCGTCTGCGTTGAGCCACACCACATCATGCGTGCCTGCGCGACCCTCACGAAACTGGTTCACACCGTCGAGCATGTACCCCGCGTAGAACGCACACCAGTCCTGTGGCTTCGTCCAATGGGTGGGGTCGTCGATCTTCGGGATGGACATGTTGCTCGAGCCGTGCTGGCCGACCCAGAGGACGAGGCCGTCGAGTCGCTTCCAGATGTCGCCCATCATGTCGCGGTAGATGCTCGTGACGACCTTGTGCTCTTCGATGGTGAGGTTACCCTTGATGCCGGCGGCCTTGAGGCGATCGCGAAGCTCACCGCGCCACTTCGACCACGGGTTGATCACGTTGAACGGTAGGTCCACCGCCATGGGGGTCTCGCCGGAGTTGCGGCCGACGAGAATGAAGTCGTCCTCGGGGCGACGAAGCGCGAGCTCCTTCACCACCGCGACCATCTCCACGTCGCCGCCGAGGTTGCCACACTGCTCGAGCGTCAGCGGCATGCTGCGCCCGAGCTTACCGTAGCCGATCAGCTTACCCATGAAGGATCTTCTCCACGTCGTCGATCCACGCATCCATGGCGAGCACGGTTGGTACGGGCAGGAACCCACCCGTGTCCATCAGACTGGTGTAAATGTCACAGATGTCCTGGAACAACGACGAGTCGTCCTTCAGTGCCACAGACTGCACTCGCTCGATGAACCGCTCGTTGTACGTCATACCGTAGAGTTCGTCCTGTAGATCGCGCATGAGATCGTGCTCGTTGCGATCCTGGTGCACCGCTGGGCGACCGTAGAACGCACCATAGCCACGCTTGTCCGCGACCTTGCGGTACACGTAGCTGGCCCAGATGTCGTCGTACCGACCGACGTGAGGGAACATGAACAGCGCGGGAGCGAGGTCACCGCGAATCATCGTCGCCTGCGTGTTGAATGGTGCCCACGTACCCGGTTGCAAGATCACGTTCTCCGTGACGCGTGTGACGTTCGGCCGATTCACGATGCGCTCGATGGCGTCGATGTCCGGGTCACCCGTCCACAGCATCGCGGTGACACCGATCTCCGGTCGCTTCGTGTCGTACGTGTAGAATGGCGACTCGTGTCGGCGACTCAGTGGGAAGCCACGGTGAGTCACGGTGCGCAGGTCGTTCGTGAGGCACTGCCGTCCCGGGTTGTACCAGCCGGTGTTCGTGGAGAGCACCTTGGTAGTGTCATCCGTGCCGTTGATCGCATCGATGAGGTGACGAACCTGGTTGGGTGACGTCGGCGCGTTGTCGTCATCGATCGTGAGGATGAACTCGGGCTTGAGTTCCATCGCGCGCAGTAGCGCGATGTTCCGGCGCTGGATGCAGTCCCAGCCGATGCGAGACGAGACCGTGAAGCGTTCCTGATCGCCGGGCGTCATGTATTCAGTTGTGATGTTGTACTGCAGTGTGATGTCCTTGAGTAGGGCAAGGATCTCGCCGATCGGCGACTTGCGGTCACCAGCGACGATGATGACGTCGTCCTCGGTCATGCCCGACCGTACCCAGCGGGTGAGCACGTGAGGGACGTTGATGGTTGTGGTGATGAGTGCAATGCGCGTCACAGGATGTCCTCCAGCGAGACATAGAGTCCGAGGGCGTTCGCCCACCGGATGAGGTTAGTGAGACACGGCTCTGTCTTGCCGTTTTCCCACGCAGAGATGCATGACTGACTGGTGTTCATCATTTCTGCGAGCGCGTGCTGTGACCAGCCACGACTTTCTCTTCGATCCTTGAGGCGACTGATAAGCATCCTATACGTCGTGTTCTTCACTTCGTCCTCCATCGCATGATAGAGGCGCCCGGGCTGGGCGATGAGCAGCCCGGACGCCTCGTTCATAACTATACCACAGGATCGTCAGATCGGCAGCGGCGGCGGAGCGTCACTCGGAGCCACCGGACCAGCGCCGATGGTCGGACCTGCACCGACGGTCGGAACGGGCGTCGGGGACGAGTTGGCGGTCGGCAGCGGCGGTCCGGCGGGACCGACCACGGTGCCCGGAGCGATCGGACCACCCAGACCGCCACCCAGGGCGGGCACCCAGCGGTCGATGTCACCGCGCTTGTTGCCCAGCCACTCGCGGTGCTTGATGACCACACGCGCCTGTCGGCCGATGCAGTTGCTCGCGACCTGGTCCGGGTTCGGCTCCTGTGCGAAGAACTCGTCACCCAGCCCGATCGCGGTCATGTTCTTGAAGAACATGGCGAGCGCGGTGCTGTTTTCCGGAGAGAGCACCAAGTTGCCGTACACCTTGCGCTTCGCCGCCGGGCCCTCGAGGATCTCGGCGACGAGCTTGAACATCAGCTTACCCGTCGACGCGTTCGTCGCCTGGCAGTCGGTGATCTTCACCGGGTGTTCGCCCTCGGGCACCGGCTCGGCGGCGACCTTGGCGTCCTTCATCAGCGCGCCCCATGTGGTCTCCATCTAGGACTGCACCTCCATCATCTCGACGTTGGCGAAGATCGTCTTGATCATCGCTGCGATGTTCGGCTCGGTGACCTCGTCACCGAGTGTTCCCTGTACACGCTCGCCTGACTCGAACTGTGGGTGCGGTCCGATCCAGAGCTTGCGAGCGTTCTTCGTTGGCTGGCCGTGTTCGTCCAGCACGGGTGCGACGTAGAGGTACCCGCAGATGTCGACGAGGTACGGGAGCGACACCCCGATCTGCCCCTGCATGTACGGGCGCCACTTGCCCTTGTCCTCGCGTGTCTCAGCGATCATAACAACACACCGGACGGGACCAGGCAGCAGTGTGAGGTCGCGGTATGCGCGGATGATGGAGTCCATCTTCGTGAGCAGCGAGCCCCAGTCCTGGATCTGCATCGCGTCAGTGCCCTTGAGGTTCTGCTTGAGGCGACGCTGGATCTCGGTGATGGAGTCGATGGTCACGCTGACGAAGTCGTGCTCCACCTGGGTGAGGTGACGATACACCTGCTCGACCTGAACCCACTGGGTGATCGTGACGACGCAGACGTCCCAGGTGCCGTCATAGCGAGGAATGGGTTCCGCCATCGGATCCCACACCTTCTTCCTCGCCTTAATGAACTTCCAGCCTCCCTCAGCATCCAGCACGAGACTGGGCGTGGGCGCCGTCGACGAGAGTGTCGACTTACCCACCTTCGCTGCCGCGTGAATGAGGATGGAGACGGTCTCGAGTGTCTTACTCATCTACGTCGGCCAATGACGGTGAGCATCACGCAGAACGCGACACCCACCAGGGCAAACGCCTCCGGCCAGTTCACTTCGCCACCTCGTCCTTGTAGTAGTAAGCGAGAGGGTCGCCCGCTTTGTAGTAGGTCTCGATCATAGCCTCAGCGCGGGAGCCGTCGTTGAAGCGTGGGCAGACGGCTCGATAGTCGCAAGACCAGGTGCAGTCGCCCAGGGGGTTAGGATACGCTGCACTGTGCGGATTCGCTCCCTCATCGAGTCGCCGCTCCAACTCGAGAAGATCACGAACGGTTCCCCAGAGTTGGTGATAAAAGGACTCGATCTGGTGCCGATTGTGAAGCACCTCTTCACGCTGGTAGAACGGCGGCTTCGCCTTCACTGTGCGCTTGACGCGCCGAAGCATGTTGTAGATGGCACCACCTGAACGTTCACCGGCAGGAACGTTGGTAAGGATCTCGATGAGATCGTACCAGAGCATCTGCTCGTCGATGTCGAGGAGAGCGCTCTTTGAACCGAAGTCAGCCACTGTCTTGTGGTCGACGAAGCGAAGAACTCCGTCAGTTGCTCGACGAACCTTCGCATCCAGTTTCGCAATGATGTAAACGCTAACACCATTGCGTCCCACGAATCCTGGGAGAAGAGCGTCTTGATACGTCTCGGAGGCGAGTACCTCATAGTCTGCGTCAGCTCCTGTCTCCTCGAGCCACTGCACGTAGCCGCTGATCATGGCTCGCTCGAGGTCAGCGTCCTTGTTCATGTCGATGAGGATGCCAGCGAGGTTTTGGTCGTCGGCTCTCGTCATGATGACTGCGTTGTGGTCAGCTTCAATCAGGTGCTCCAGCGCCTCTCGAGGATCAATTCTTCGAGATGTGTCAGCGACGTACCAGGCGGCAAGCGCTCGATGGACGCGATCTCCCACAGCTCGGACGCCCGTAGGACTCTCGTGTCGCAGTCGCAGGCCTCGGTACCATGCGAGCCACCACTTACGCCGGCATCGCTTGAAGGTCGCGATCTCGCTGTGCGAAATGAGCCGAGCATCATGCCGAAGCGTGATCTGCTTTCTACGATCCGCGTAGTGAGCAAACGGATCGACGAGCGTCGACGATGGCGACCCTTCATTAGTCACTCCGCATCACCCAGGAACGTGTTCAAGATCTTGTTCTCCTCCACGTCCAGGTGGACGATGGACATACCGGCCTTCGTCAGTGCGATGCGATCGCGCGTGATCTCCTCGAGACGCTCTTGCTTTTCGTACAGCTTGGCGACCTGCGCTTCCTCCACGGTACCCTCAGTGATGATGTCAATGATGTTGATGACATCGTGAATCTCTGAGCCAATGCGGTGAACGCGATCCTCGCCCTGCTTGTTGTCGATCAACGACCACGATCGCTGGAGACGAATCATGGTGTCGGCGCGAGTCATGGTGAGTCCCGTGCCACCAGCCTTGAGAGTAAAGAGAAGTACCCGGAGCTTGCCTGCCTGGAAGGCCTCGAGGGCAAGTTGCCGATCGTGGGCGTCGACCGCACCGGTGATGGCTCCGTACGATATACCGGCCTTCTCAAGTCGGACCATGGCGAGCTCAAGAAGGCGACGCTGGTCGGAAGCAACCACGACCGGACGGTCTCCAAGCTCGTCCAGTACGACCATAAGTTCGTCGAGCTTGGGACTCGGCTCTGCAAGTTCAACAGTCCAAGTTGACGGATCATCAGGTGTCTCACCGTAGTCGACTGTGCAGTACGAAGAGGCCAACTGCAGGAGGCGGATCTGCGCAGACAGGTTAGACTTCGCAACCAGTACACTGCCGTCCGCCAGTCGTGTGGCGAGGGTTGACTCGACCTCATTGTACGCCTTCCTCTGCTTCGGCGTCATCTCCACCATGCGACGCTGACGAATCTTTGGCGGCAGCTGCTTGAGGACGAGTGCCTTGGGCATACGACGAAAGCGCGGATCAAAGATCTTAAAGAACTCTTGGCGACGCTCGGGATTGATGCCCACGACGTCCATGCCGCCGTGCGCGTTCCACGCAACGAGACAGTAGAGATCTACGTACTTGGTCTTCGTTGGGTACTCATCTGGTGCGACGAAGTGCATGATCGCCCATAGGTCACTCGGATCGTTAGCCAAAGGCGTTCCGGTAAGTGCCCAGCGGCGTACCACAGAATCACCTGCCGAAAGCGCCCAGCAGGCTCGCGTCTGCTTTGCCTTCGGATCCTTAATCCGATGTGCCTCATCCACGATGACGGTCGTGAACGGGATCGCATTGAGTGGACGAATGTGCGTCTCGCAGGTGGATGGCTTGAGCTCACGGCTCCCGTACCTCGGGTCGCAGATCGAGCACCTGAGCAGCCGGATTGAGCCATACCCGCTGAGACGGCTCAACCTGTGCGTCGACTCGAAGTTCGTGACGACCAGTGCACTTGGATCCTTCGCAGCGGCGGCGATCAGTTTCGCCTTTTCGGAAGCTGTCCCAGTGAGCACGTACGGAGTCGCCTGTGGCAACCATGTGGCTGCCTCCTTCGCCCAGTTGGCCTTCACAGAGTTGGGAGCGATCACGAGCGCGGGTAGTGCTCCCTCGCCGATCTGCTTCATCGCGGCGAGAACCTGGATGGTCTTACCGGTTCCCATCTCGTCACCGAGAAGACCAGAGCCAGCCTCGATAAGCCATTGCACGCCAATGGCTTGGAAGTCGTAGAGACGAGGATCGTGCTCCCACCCGGGGTTGACGAATCTCTCACGCAGTTCGAGTGAGCGCTTCACGCGACCGTTGTACTGATCCCACACCCACTGGGTGAGCTGTGCCCCGACCTTGAGCGTGTTCGGGAACTGCCCCTTGAGCTGTGAGCAAGCTGGCATCGTGAGTGGGACGGTCCACATCTTCTCTACGGCGTCCCATCCCGATCCCGGGATCGCCTTCACAAGCTCCTTCTCGTTCCACGCCGTGTCGACGCGGATGCGAGTGTTGTGAATCTCAGCGAGTGGCATTAAACACGCTCGATTCGCGTGATGTGCTTATACGTGCGCTTGGCGAGGTTGAGGTCTTCCTGCGTGATGACGAGAAAGCTGTGGTGCTCACCCGTCACGTCAGTGCAGTGCTCACTCACGGGGCATGCGCCTGTTTTCTTACTGCGTGGATCGTGATCAGGGTTGCGTGACATTTTTACCGTTATGATCCACACTGCTCGTCCTCCGTCTTCTGTCGTTCGTCGGGTGTTCTTAGAACATTATACCCGGTCGGTCAGCTGCAGCCACAGTTCAGGGTGACGAACGTGCAGGAACAGTCCGACCTGACGAGACGCATCGTTAGCATGCCCGTCCTTTGTCTTCTTATACCAACCGAGTCGGCGAAGCACAGCGTCGGTCACAACCTTCTTGGCATCGACCCTGGACTGTTGCTGAAATGTTACCCCACACTGCGTGGCAACATACTCGAGGGCACCGTTGGCCATCTGCGCCTCCGGCTGTGCGGAGAGTACGCGTCGCCCGGGCATGTTGTCGTAGCGCTCCCAGCAGAGTGACACGTATCCGGGACGCTGCTGCGCGCCTTCCTTGGCCCATCGCTCTGCGTACGCGACGGCGGGAATCCACGGGTATTCACTCGCTGAATGCGAGATTCCTACTGGAGTGATGGTGACCGCTGCGACACCAGACATGCGTCCGGTGTCCAGACCAACTACGTGAAACTCAGCCATCGACATCGATCTTTGCTCCCCATCGCTCGCCGTACGCCAGACCCGCCGTGACGGGCACACTCAGCAGCTTGTCGTCGTTCATCACCTTGCGCAGCGTCTCGATGACGCCGTCGTATTCGGTGTTCGGCACATCGAGGATGACCTCATCGTGCACGGGTAGGATCATGAACTGCCCAAGTCCCGCGTTATCCAGCTCGACGAGCTTCATCTTGAACATCTCGGCGGCTAGACCCTGGACGAGATAATTGACCAGAGCATACTCTTTGCCGTCGTCGCTGGGATGGCGTCGCTGGGTGAGAGGCGAACGAACGTACCCGACTCCATCGGACTTCCGACGCTCAAGCGCAGTGCGCTGAACACGATTTTGGAAGGCACGAACACCGGGAAATGAAGCGTCGAAGGCGTGCATCGCAGCCGCCGCTTGCTCCTCGGAGATGCGAGCCGTGAGCGCAAGCTTCGCGATACCAGCGCCGTAGATCTTACCGTAACCCACATTCTTGACGACCTGGCGACGAGGATCCTTCTTGGACGAGATGGTTGCATCGGCAAACACGCTCCGTGCTAGGACGATGAAGAAGTCGTCTGGTGCGAGGAAGGCGTCACGTAGCCCCGCATCCTGGGACATGTGAGCCAGTCCCCGCATCTCGATCTGGTCGAAGTCGCAGAAGACCATGCGACCGTCGCCTCCGTAGCGGGTGGTGTAGCAGTTCCGCACAGTTGTTGCCGCAGGGTTGTTTTCGGATGCTCGAGGGAGGTTCTGGAGGTTCGGTTGTGACATCGACATCCGACTGGTCCGAGCACCCAGGGGGTTGATGCTGGGATGCAAGAGGTCGTTGGCATCGGCGTCCGCGACGATGTGACTCAGGTACGTGGAAACCACCTTTTGCAGCTGTCGACGAGAAAGAACGGCCTCCGCGAGCGGATGATCAATAGATGCGAGTACGTCCTTGTCCAGAGCTGCAGCACCACCGCGCGTCCTCTTGGTGAACTCGAAACCTTCACGTTGAAGAACCTCGATGACAGCAGTGTTCGAACCCGGAGAGATATCGTACGTGGACTTGACCCACTGGGCGACTCGCTCACAATACTCCTCGTACTTCCTGAGGTACTCGGCGGCGTACGCGCGGTCGACGTGCGCACCGTTGATCTCCATCTGGCGGATCACCCAGGAGACGGCGAGCTCTAGCTCGTATGCTGCCCAGGATCCGTCTCGCTCGAGGGCCTCCTTGTGGTGATTGAACAGACGAACGCTGATGACCGGATCGAGCGCGCCGTACGTCCAGTACGGTTGGAAGTCGATGGGCACAGTCGCCCATGTCCAGCCACCCTTCGCGCCGATCGCATTGTCGAGCTCGTCCTGCATCGCCGCCGCTCGCCCATCCACATAGCGAGATGCCAGAGTCTTGAGGGCGGTGGAGTACGTCGGCTCCAGAACATGTGCCATAGGACGAGTATCGTGAAGGCGGTCACGAGGTATCCGCACCCCAACACGGTCCAGAAATGTCCAGTCAAAGCTGACAAAGTTGTGCCCCGTGTACCATCCGTCGTACTTGCGTACGACCTCCCGAACGACGCCACCCCAGTCTTCCCAAGGAATGGCCCAGCCGTGCATCTCGTCACCGATCTGGACGAGACGCACCTTGTCTCTGCGCTTGTCCAGACCAGTGGTCTCGATGTCGATGCCGATGACGTTGCCGGGACGACGCTCTCCCAGCCAAGTCATGAGACGCCCCGCCGACTCCACAGAGTCGACGAGGCTCAACTTCACATCATCCAGTGACAACGGTCAGTCCACACTGCTCGAGGAAACGATACGTGTTCTCGCAGTTACGATGCACAGATGCCGGTGCCGTGCTGCTCACAACCACGAGGGCGAGGCCGGAGTTTGCGATCAGCTTGGCACAGCCGAAGCACACGCCGCTGGTTACGTAGATCGTACCACCCTCACGGGCGGACCGATCGCCTCGCATCAGCGCGTTGGCTTCCGCGTGCAGTGATGGACAGTCGGAGTAGTCCGGCGCGAGACGTGACGCGACGTGCATCGCACGGGTACACCAGCTTGAGCAACCGACGCCGTCCGTCTGGAAACCCGCGGGTGGGCCGTTGTATCCCGTCTCGAGAAGGCGGTTGGTCTTGGACACGATGACCGCACCGACCTTATCACGCTCACATAGCGAGCGCTGTGCGACGGTGCGCGCCACCTGCATCCAGGTGTCATCCCACGTTGGCCGGTTGCCCGTGGAGCTGCTCACGGTACCACCTCTCGCTGGTCGTCTCTTCCTGAAGTGTGTCGTTCACGAGGATCGCCTGCGCACGATCCATGATGCGGCTGAACGTGTCGCCCGGGCGACCCATGCCGGTGGGCTGGAACGTCTCTATGTACCGCGTCATCACTGACTTGTCGTTCCGTGTGTACTGCTGGATGAGCTCACGCGCGGCCTCTGCGTCACGCTCATAGAGGTGAAGTGACAACGCGGTGTGACGGTACGTGCCGGGTGTGGTGCCGAGGGCTCGAGCGACGCACTCCTGCAGCTGGGTAAACTGGAAGACGTCGTACGGCAGACCGAGCCACGCGTCGTTGGAGCGCATGATCACGTTCATGTCAATGAGGCCGTGATGCATGTAGAAGTGGAGTGCGATGGTGCAGGGGTAGTCACGCTTGCCCGGCACGTTGTCCAGCCAGGGGTCCCATAGGGTGATGACGGCCTGCCGAGTGTTGGGATCGGTCGTGAGCTTCTCAATCGCGCAGTGGGCCTGCAGCTTGATCCGCTCGCCGTAGGCGCCCCAGAACATCCGAGTGCCGGTGCCGTCCTCGGCCGTATCGGAATACCGCTCGAACTGCGGAGCGAGCCTAAGGACGAGCTCAGGGTCCGAGACACCAGCGATCAGCTGTGCTGCCTCGACGGCACCGATGGCGGGGTTCAACTTACGCCCCAGACCAAGCGGCATGCCACCGCGAGCGTCAAGCACCGTGAGCGTGGTGAATCCGAGATCAAACGTCGCCAAACCACGAGGGCTCCGCCGCTCTCCATACTGGAGGATGCGACGAAGCACCGTCGGGTAGGCGCCCATGTGGTTGAGCACCAGTTCGGTCATGAAACTACAGTACCTGCTCCAGCTGCCGGGCGCGCCACACAGTCGCGTCCCCCTGGGCCAGCCACGCGACGAAGTTCTCCCACGTGTAGCCGTTGGCGGTTCCGCCACCGATCGTGCTCGGACCGGACATACGACCCGAGAGGTAGAACTTGCCGCCGACCTTGATGACCGCGTAGGCGTATGAGCGGCTGCTGCTGCGGTACCTCATGTCGACCTTGAACACAGTGCCGTTCTTGAACGGGTCCTCACCGTACTTGGCACGCTGCTCCGCGATCTGCTCGAGGCGCTCCGCCTGCTGACGCAGGTTCTCCGCCTCGCTGATCAGTTCCTGACTCGACTTCATCTTCTGTCCCATCTCCTTGACCTGTGAAAACATCTCGTCGAACTTCTCGTCGAGATCCTTGGCCAACTCTTGCGTAGTGGGAAACTGGATCCCACCACGTGGAATGCTGAGGTTGGGCACCGCATTGATCATCTCTGCTGCGTACCCATAGACGAGAGAGTCGTCCTCGGCCGCATGACGATCCTCGTAGTATTCGTAGTCACCCATCTTCCATCACCCTCTTGATCGCCTGTCCGTATCGCTCCATCTTGAGGTAGTGGAACCGCCGCTCGTACTGTGGGTGGTTGAGGTAGTGCGTCTTCTCGTCCCACTCACTTTGTGGCGAGTACACTCGCGCACGCTTCCACTGGCGTTCCGCATTGCGACCGAGCGTGATGACGGGCGGTTGACCGAGGTTCCACCACTGATCATGCAACAGTATCGCGTCATGCTCGCAGGCGTTGAGCAGTCCCACCTCCATGTGATTCACCTTCGCCTCGTGCATCGCACCCATGAGCCAGTGGCCACTGGTCGCTCGAGCGGGAACGAACGGGAAGACGAAGCGCGGGTCGTTGCGCCTGTCTCCCAAGAGGAGGACCTTGGGATCACGCGGTCCGATGTACGGGCCGGCTATCGGAGACGGGACGAATCCCGCGTAGTCGAACTGCGCGTCGGTGTAGGTGACCCAGTGGAAGCGGCGGTTCATCCACAACTCGTAGCCGTCACGGATCGTGTCGAGCCACTCTCGCTTGATGAGTCCGTCACCACGCAGGTCCCAACGCTGCTCGAGGACGGGGAGTGGCTGGTTCACGTACGTGAAGTTGCAGCCGAAGGTGTTGAGCACCATGTCGATGTAGTCGGCCTGCTGTCCGGTGAGCTGGCTCTGCCCGCGCAGGAGTGGCCCGTAGATGAGCTCACCCACGTGCCAGCGGTCCAGGATCAGCCACCTAGGACGAACGAGCATGGGCTCGTAGCACCAGTCCTGGATGGGCCGGAGGTAGTGCTCGAGGATGTCGACCCCACCGGGTGGTGGACCCTGCCGCAGCATCTCAGCGTTGATGAGGCGCGACATCAAGTTCCGCACGATGGTGGTCTTGCCGGCGAGGTCGGGTCCCTCGAGAACGATGATCGTCATCCCGCGTACTCCAGATCCTTCGGCTTACGAGCGAGGATGTACTCCGCCGTCGCCGTCTCGAGCAGCGCGATGCGCACGTTGCCGATGGGCGGGCGCCAGTCACTGGCGACGTGCGCGTTCCGCACCGGAGAGCTGTGACCGTGGGTACCAACCTGCACGGGATTGAGGTACTCGTACGTGATCTCGACAGTGATGTCGAAGTCGAGCTCAGCGAGTACTTCGTCATCGGTGAGGCGAAGGTGTCGTGGCACGTAGGGCGGGTCGACGTACTCCTCCTTCGTCACCACGGCGAGGATGTACAGGAGGAGCAGCGCGAGGACGAGAACGAGTCCCGCGGCGAGAAAGAGCTGGGTACCGAGCGCGTCGAACGACATGCTTTCTCCTTCATCATCTGTCAGTTCATCATAGTACGTCGGACGGGCAGGAGTCGAACCTGCATACTCCAGCGCTTGCCCAGACTCGTAGTCCCGGTGCTACTGGCGCGTCAGCCATTGCGCTACCGTCCGAACGACCGGCGACGCCTTCGTTGACGCCGCCGGTCTCTGTGCGAATCACGTTGCTGCCCTACTCAATCACGCGGACGTGGAGTCCCACGTGAAGTCCTCCAGGCCACCCTGGATGCCCCAGCCCCAGTCATCCTGAACGCGCATCCCAACACCTCCCCTCGTTGCGGTGTTGAGATTATTGTATCAGGATCAGGTGATCACTTTTCGTCGTTAATGAGCTTCTGGAACTCGAGGTAGGCGTCCCACTTCCGCGCCTTCTCGACGATAGCGCGGTCGAGCTCGTGTCGCTCTGTGGCCGTCTGCGCGGCGCGCATGTAGCCGACCAACACGTTCTGGAACTCATCCTCGGCCTGTCGTAGGGCGTTGTACGCGGTGATGACCCCCTGGGCCTGACGGGCGAGCTCCGGGTCACCGAGCGGCTTCGCGGTGCCGTGTCCCTTACCGGCGCCGGCGCCACCGCCGTTGCCAGTCTTACCGATCTCCACCGGACGCTCGAGGGGGTTGGACGTTCTCGGCGCGGGAATGTCGGCGACACCCCTGGTGGTCACGTTCGTGGTCGTCGCCGCGGCGATGCGGTTGCTGTTCCGCGTCGCGGCGGCGCGAACCGCTCGCTCCGAGGCGGCCTGCCGACGCGCCTCGAGTTCGTCCTCGGCGGCCTTGGCGCGCGCCGTCGCCTCGTCGATCTCCGCCTGCTTCTGCCGTGCGATCATCTTACCGCTGTGGCTCTTCTGGTGAGAGACGACGCCGATCGCGCGGTCGTTGGTGTAGTCGCAGTCCGGCGCCGCCGGCGACATGCACTGGAAGACGATCGTCGAGTCCTCGAGCATCACCACGTCGACGGTGCGGTGCTGTGTTCCCACGTTCGGACCGACGTCGACCTTGGCCTTCTCCCGTGTCACGACAGCGAGGTCGCCAACCTTGGTCAGATCCTTCATCTTTCGTCCTCTTTCGTCGTTCGTCAGTTGCGGTGGTGGGATTACCGTATCAGGACCGGGTCGTTGGTGTAAACTCGAACTGCTCGCGGACTTGCTGCAGGTTCTCGGGTCGTAGGTCGTCCAGTGTGAGCAACTCTCGCTGAAGAAGTACAACGAGCAGCTCGATTCGTGTGCTCACGCCGTATCGCCCACACGCGGCTGTGACACGTTGACTGATACCGGAACTCGAGATGTGCGCGCGACGTGCAATCGCCTGCATCGTGACGCCGGCACACATCGCGAGCATGATGTGCGCTATCTCACGCTGTGTTTTCTCGATGCGTGATCGCCGAAGTGCATCACGGTGCTGCTGCGTCCAGGCCACTACGCCACCGCGCGATTCACGTACGCGTCGGCGATGTCGGAGTCGACGGCCGCCGCCATGCTCAACGCCCGGGCGTGAGCGGCGGGGAGAAACGCCGGTCCGCGATCACCGCGCCGCACCGTCGCCATCTCCATGACCTCGAAGCCGCTCGTTCCCCAACGCACGTTGCTCCGCGTGACCTCGCCTCGAATGGTGCTGGGACCGAGTGTGTACACGCAGTAGCGACCACGCAGTGGGTTGGTGGCGTCTGCGGTGAGGCACTCGAAGATGTAGATCTCCGACCACCGGCACGCGGTGCAACGCTGATTCCGATCACGAGCATCATCGCCCGGCTCAGCGTTGATGCGGCCAACTGCGATCGCGTGGCTGTGCTCCTCCCGCTGGGAGGTACCCATCCCGATGAGCCGACCGAAGAACTTGCGCACACCCGCGCGGTCCTCGATCTCCCAGTCGCCGGGATCAAAGAGATCATCATACGCGAGGATGGACTGGTTGTCCGGCCCCGCGTGGATCTGCTTTAGCGTCACTTCCTTCGTCCTTCCGTCCCTTATCGTTGCTTACGTGACAACTATAACAGGTCGAAGGTGGCCGGCCGGATGGCACTGTGCGTGCAATGAGTTATATTTACGTTATACAATTTCTGCATGCCAACCGCTACCCTTGAGGTCACCGCCGATGAGCGGTACGCCTACCTGCTCAAGACGAATACGCAGACGCGTCGTCGAGTCCAGCGAGTGCAGAAGCACTACGGCGTCTCGTACAACGACGCGCTGAACATCCTACTCGCCGAGGCGCTGGACGCACGAGCCGTCCCCAACGAGTAGAGGCCGGGCCCAGTTACGATGGGTCCGGCCTCTCTTGTCCCTGTCTGCAAACAAGGAGTTCTAACGTGTC
>Ga0070682_100000466_pt1 | contig 25458 bp, 21 predicted proteins | sample KBSC63LmetaG_FD_64668 | JGI IMG/M metagenome (GOLD analysis project Ga0070682, IMG submission 64668) | Corn rhizosphere microbial communities from Kellogg Biological Station, Michigan, USA - KBS C6-3L metaG | ecosystem: Host-associated > Plants > Roots > Rhizosphere | place: USA: Michigan...
CCTTTGAGACCACGAGTCCTGACAGCGCGTGCGACGATCACGAGCTGGTCGTTGTTGTCGCCGGCCGCATTCATTCCACGATTTCGACCATGTAACGGTGCTTCTTCTTGACGCTAACCGCATAAGCCAAGGAACGCAAAGCACGAATCGTGCGGCCTTGTCGTCCAATTAACTTACCCATATCGCCGGGCGCGACGCGCACTTCGATAAGCGTTCCGCCCTGCTGATCCAGCTCGCGCACGTCGACGGCGTCCTGGTCATCGACCATCGCCTTAACTACCATTTCGACAGCTTCTTTCATCGTGCGCTACTCGAGACTAAGCTTCCGGCTGTGCGGTGGCCTGCTGTTTACCACTCGCCTTGATCAGACGTCCCACGGTGTCAGTCGGCTGTGCGCCGCGCTCCATCCAATAACGAACGCGATCGAGATCCAACTTGATTTCGGCAGGCTGTCGGGTCGGATCGTAGGTGCCTAAGTTCTCCAAATATGCGCCATCGCGCTTGGACTGTTTTTCCTTCACGATAATTCTGTATGAAGGACGTTTCTTCGCGCCGGTGCGCATCAATTTAATTGCTAACAAATCCTTACCTCCGCTTTTCCCAACTCAATTAACGTTCTGAGATTTGAGATCTCAAATGCAGAACTATTTATTAATGTCTTTTCTTTTTGCGCTTCTTTTTAAGTTTTTTCCTCGATGGGCCAGCAGGCGCGCCGCCTAAGGATGGAAACGATGGCATTTCACCCTCATCGCCGCCCATTCCCGCAAGTCCCGCCATATCAGGAATGCCCGCCATCCGCCGCATCATCTTGCCCTTGAGACCGCTACCGCCGAACATCCCGGAGCTCGTTAGCTGACGCATCATCTGCCGCATCTCCGTGTATTGCTTAATCAGCTTGTTTACTTCGGTGACATTTGTCCCCGAGCCACGGGCTATTCGACGTCGTCGATTGGCGTTCAGAATGCGATGGTCAGTACGTTCTTCCCGCGTCATGGAATCGATAATCGACTCCGTGCGCTTCATTTCTTTCTCCATTTGCTGCGACTGCTCTTCGTCGAGTTGCGGCATGCCAATACCGCCGAGCAATTGATCCGGCAGCAGCTTCATGATTTTTGAGAAAGAGCCAAGCTTCTTCACCTGCCGAAGCTGTGCGCGGAAGTCGTCGAGCGTGAATTCATTTTTCTGAAGCTTCTTTAGTTGCTCCTCAGCTTCAGACTGATCGACTTTCGACTGGACTTCCTCGATGAGCGATAACACGTCGCCCATTCCCAGAATTCGCTGGGCTACCCGCTCGGGATAAAAGGGTTCGAGGGCGTCGTACTTCTCCCCAACGCCGACGAATTTTACCGGCTGGCCAATGACTTGTTTGATCGACAGCGCCGCGCCGCCGCGGGCATCGCCGTCCATCTTGGTCAGAACAACGCCGGTAATGCCGATGCGACGATGAAATTCCTCCGCGGAGCGAACCGCGTCCTGGCCTGTCATCGCGTCGGCGACAAACAGAATCTCCACCGGATGAGTTTCTTTCTTGATGTTCGCCAGTTCGTCCATCAACTCTTCGTCGATGTGCAATCGCCCGGCGGTATCAATAAGTAACGTATCGAACCCGGTCTGCTGCGCGTGCTTGACGGCTTCGCGCACCAGCGTCAACGGATCGTTCGTATCAGTCTGTTCAAAGATCTGTTGGCCAGTCGCCTTGGCGATGACCTTTAACTGTTCGCGCGCCGCCGGACGATAAACGTCGACTGAAACCAGCAGCGGCTTGCGATCCTGGTTCTTCGCCAGCCAGCGTGCAATTTTTCCCGTCGAAGTGGTTTTGCCAGAACCCTGCAGCCCGACGATCATTACGACGTTCGGAATCTGCCTGGTGAAAACCAGTCGCGAAGACTGTCCGCCCAGCAAATCGACCAGTTCGTCAAAAACTATTTTGACGACCTGCTCAGACGGCTTGAGTTCCTGCCAAACCTGTTGCCCCTCTGCCTTTTCCTTGACCGAGGCTATAAAATCTTTTGCGACTTTATAGTTGACGTCGGCTTCGAGCAGAGCGAGACGAATCTCGCGCAACGCTGCGTCCACGTGCTCTTTAGTCAGCACGCCCTCGCCACGCAGATTTTTGAGAGTCCGTTTTAGCTTGTCAGATAAGGACTCAAACATAGATCACTCAGGCGAAGTTTCCTGCCGCGACGGAAACGGAGATGATAGCGGCCAGCCTAAAAGAGTGTCAAGGTAAGCACCATTACGACAATAAATAGCCTTTTCAGATTTCAGCGAACAAACTCCCGGGATTCGATGGCTCGCGACGGTCACGTCAGGCATTGATTCCTCTCCGAGGGCAGAGCAATTTCGAAGAATCCGTTTGTGGACGACCCTCAGTGCATGTGTTAAATTCTGAACGCTCTTAGTAGCTATTTTGTGCGGCTTCGTGGGAAAAGCCGACGCACCCTCCTACCGCCAGCTTCAACGAACGCTATGAAAAATGGGCTGAATTGACCGTATCTTAAGGACTACATGGTTAAGAATGCAGGATCTCGGGGTGCTGCCCCTCAGGATGAATCCTCCAGCGGTAAAGGTGTGGTCGATCTTGCCGATGCGCGCGTGCGTCTAAATTCCCGTTCGCGTCCGACGCAGGAAAGCGTCCTCGCCGAGCTCGATGAAGTTCGCACTCTGCTCGATCAGGGCCTTTCTGCAGAAGCGAAGTCGCGCATCTCTCTGTTAATTGCTGCAGCCCAGAACAATCCGACCGTGCTGGCGCTGGCGCGCTGTGCATTGTCTACCGCGCTCGAAATGCAAGGGCAGTATCGCGAATCGCTCGCTGCGGTCGCGATGTACGAAACTCCCGAGTCACGGACGAAGCTCGATCAGCAAACCATCCGGGCACTGAAGGTGCAAATCGGACTAGCCTACAACTACAACGGAGATCATCCGAAGGCCATTTCGATTCTGAAAGGCGCTCTGCGCGAGCCTGCCGAAAATGACGGCGAACATGCTTCGCCGGAACACAACAATGGACCGGTGTACGCAGCGCTCGCCCGCGTCTATCGCAGTATTAGTGAGCATCCGATAGCGCTCGATTATGCGCAACGCGCGCTCGAACATTTTCGGCTGGCAGGCGAGTGGCGCGGCCTATCCGAGGCATATTTTGGTATCGGTTTAGCGCAGATTCAGGAAGGCGACTATGAAGTCGCGCTTGAAAATCTGCAGCAGGCCCTGAAGTTAACGGGCGATCATCCAGCTAGTTACACGCTAGGCAAGATCTACGCGAACATGGCAGGAGTTTGTTGGTTCCTCAAGCGACCGCAGGAAGGCATTCGCTACCTCGAAAAAGCCATCGGGTACTACGAGCGCACCGATCACAAAGCGAGCGCCGCTAACGGATACAACAATCTCGGAATCAACTTGATACTGCTGGGCCAGTGGGGACGCGCCCAGGAAGCTTTGCAGCGCGCGTTGTCGTTGGCAACTGAAGCTGATGAACGCGCCGAGAAAGTGCCGATGATTCTCGACTCGCTCGGGGAGTTGTTGATGTTGCGCGGCGAGCTTGATGAGGCTAAAGATTACCTCGTCCGAGCCGTTAGTTTAGCAACCGAAGATGGAAACAAGTGGTACGCATGTCAGGCGCATCGAACGCTCGCCCGCTGTTACCTGGCGATGGAAGATCACGCGCGGGCTCTTTCAAACGGCGAAGCGGCTCTGGAACTGGCGGTCACGATTGGTGATCGACAGGCGGTTTATGATTCGCGGCTAATCTTAGCGGAGGTCCATCTTCGTAGCGGCGACCCGGCAAAATGTTCGGCGCAGCTTGATTTAGTTACTGAGGAGAATGGTGAAACAAGCACAGACCTGAGTTTTGCCGGGGAATTGCAACGGCTACTGGGACTGCTTGCAGTAACGCAATCAGATTTTTCGTCAGCTGCCCAACACTTCGGCAGCAGCGTTTCAATTTTTGACATGCTCGGCGACCGTTATCGAGCCGCTCGTGCCCACAGCGAGTTGGGACGCACCTACGCAGCCACGCAGCCAAGCCGCGCCATGGAACACTTGTCACGCGCGGTCAATGCTTTTCGCGAGTTGGGCGCGAACCTCGACCGGCAACGGGCCGAAGCAGCGCTCGCAAATCTCGATCGGAGTGCGCCGGAACGAAATGAAGAGCAGGCGGCATTGCCACAGCTTCTAACGTTGCGGCTCGCTGAAGCCGTGACGTCTCGGGAATTGTTATTACGAGAACTCGCGGCAATCATGCGCCAGGAGACGAGCGCGAAAGTTGTCGTGATTACAGAACCCGGCGATCATAACCGTCGCCGTGTTGTGATTGCCCACGGCTGCACTCCCGCCGAGAGCGCGCGCATAGCGGAAGGACTTGACGAACTCACCGACGAAGGCGCACAAGCCGCGTTCGCTAAAAAGAATGACGCGACTATTCTTCACCTGCGCTCCTCGCACGCCGCACCCGCGACGCTCTATATCTCGCCTCGTAATCGCGCCAGCTTGCCGGGAGGCCTCTCGCTTGAACCGTTAATGCGAGTGGCAGAACTCGGTATGGACGTATGTGCGTTAAGGGCCGGTTCCCAGAAGGGTTCTCGTATTCAACAGCCGGCAGAGCTTACCGGTACGAGCCTCATGCCCGGCTTCATCCACTCGAGTCCGGCAATGACGAAGTTAGTCGAAGAGGTTCACAAGATTCGATCGTCTGACGTCACTGTGCTGGTAACGGGCGAGTCTGGAACGGGCAAGGAATTGGTCGCGCGCGCGATTCACGCACTATCGTCGCGGCGGTCAAAAGTTTTCGTGCCGTTCAATTGTACCGCTGTACCGAAGGAGTTGTCGGAAGGTTACCTTTTTGGTTATCGGCGCGGGGCATTTACAGGCGCCGTCACGGATTCAGCCGGCGTTATTCGAACCGCTGCCGGGGGCACGCTCTTTCTCGACGAAATTGGCGACTTGCCACTCGATCTTCAACCCAAGCTGCTGCGGTTTTTACAGGAAGGCGAGATTCAACCGCTCGGTGAGCAGCGGCCCTTGAAGGTTGATGTGCGCATAATCGCTGCCACGAATACTGATCTTGAAGAGATGGTCGCGCAAGGCAAGTTCAGGGAAGATCTCTACTATCGCCTGAACGTGATTCGATTGCGAGTCCCGCCGCTTCGAGAAAGACGATCCGAGATACCTACCATCGTGAACTACTACATCAATCACTATTCGGCAAAATTTGGTCGACGAGATATCGAGATCACGCCGCCTGCGGTTGACCTGTTGATGGTGAGCGATTGGCCGGGTAATGTTCGCCAGTTGTGCAACGAAATCCAGCGCGTAGTGGCGCGTGCGGAAGACGCCGCAGTGATCACTCCCGATCACCTTTCGCCGGAGCTAAAACGGACTTCGGCACCGGCAACACCCAGTTCGCCAGCGTCCACACTGGCGACCATGCCGGTTACCACTCTTCAAAATGTGACTTTGGCTGATGCGCTTGCGGACGTTGAACGGCGCATGATTGCTGACGCACTGCGCAAGCACGGCGGGAATATTTCACGTGCGGCAAGAGAACTCGGCCTTACCAGGCGCGGCCTTTACCTTAAGCTCGAGCGCTATCAACTCAGCGCGAGCGCCTGATTTATTGCATTCCTAACAATCCACGTAGATCTGTGTCGACAACTTCGGGTTGTGCAAAGGTGGCAATTCGCCTGGTGGCGATCTCATTCGCGATCTGGGCTATTGTGCCGATATCAAACGGCTTCGAGACCACCCAATCAGCCTTGATAGCCTGACGCGCATCGCAACTGATCGCGTCGGCCCAACCACTAACGATAGCCAGCGGTACTGTCTTCGAACGTTTGCGAATCTCGCGCGCCAATTCCCAGCCACTCATTTCGGGCATGCCTATATCAGTGAAGACAATATCGATTTTACCGTTACGCGCATCATAGATGTTCAAAGCCATTTCCCCGCTTTCGGCAATCAGAACTTCACAGCCCTCAGCCTCAAGTGCTTCGCGCAAAACTTCGCGGACAGCCTTTTCATCGTCCACAACCAACACAGTTGTTTTGTCCTCAAGGTTCGAGGAAGCGATTCCGGATGCCTGAGTGTCGCTATTGGTCTGAGCTTCCTTATCAATCGGCAGCGAGATGCGGAACGTTGTGCCACGACCAGGCTCGCTTTCCACGTCGATCGATCCGTTGTGCCGGCGAATGATACCAAAGCTCACTGCCATGCCCATCCCGGTTCCCCCTTTTCCTTTGGTGGTAAAGAATGGGTCGAACAGGCGCGACTTAACTTCCGGCGTCATGCCGGTTCCGGAGTCGGTGATAGTTAGGACCACTCGGCCGTTAGCCTCTTGCGAACTCATGCGAATTTCGCCACCGGAAGGCATCGCGTCAATCGCGTTGTAGATCATATTAACCAGCACTTCGCGCAATTCCACGGCGTCGCCAGATACCAACGCCGTGCAATCCGCAACCAACGCCAGTCGAACTTGGGGCCCGGTTCCTGAATATTCCCAGCGCGGCCGACTCATCTCGCAGACGTCTTTCATCAACTGCGCGACCGATACCGGCTCAAACTTTCGGCTCGGCTGGCGACGAGCGAAATCCTGAATGCGACGAATAATGTGGGCGCCGTCTTCCGCACTCTTGATAATCATTTCGATGCCGGCGCTGATTTTTTCCGCGTCTTTGGTGCGCATCAGCAATTGGGCACGGCCGAGGATGCCGGTTAAGGTGTTGTTGACGTTGTGCGCCACGCCGAAGGACAGCTCGCCGAGCGCTGCCATCTTTTCTGCGTGAGTGGCACGCTCACGCAATTCTTCGTATTCAGCGTGAGCTGTGGCAATTGCGTCGAGGCAATTTCGCAGACGTTCAGCGGTTGCGGCATGTTGAGAGTTTGCGAGCAGTTGGCTCGCCTGCGCCCCAATTTCTTGTCGTTCATCTTCGCCGAGCTGATCACACATTTCCTCAATGACGATCAAAAGGGCACGGCCTGCGCCTTCATAATCTCCGCAGCGTTCTGCGACACGACGTGCTCGGTGCAAGATAGGTTTAGCTTCGTGCCGCCGTCCAAGTTTGCAAAGAACCAGGCCCTGGGTCGTCAACGCTTCGGCGAGCAAAGCTTCTTCACCCGTCGTCTCCATCGTCTCAACCGCGCGGCTGATAGATCGCTGCGCCGGTCCGTATTGATCAGACGCCAGGTAAAGTTGGGCAAGAGTCTCGTCTACCTGCGCGCGTCGCACCTGATCGCCTAGTTCCTCAAAAAGCTTTCTGGCGCGTTCAAGATGTAATTGCGCTTCGTCAAATCGGCGCAGGGCGGACAACAAATATCCGTGGTTGTTCTCCACTATTGCGGTGTACCGGCGATTGCCAAGGCCGTCGAAGTGGAAGAACGCATCCCTATAATGCTCGAGAGCGCTATCAAAGTAGTCGGTGCGGTTTTCCGCGATACCCAGGTCTTTTAGGGTGGTGGCAAATTGCAGGTGGAAGCGTCCCTTCGTCCAGGGACTTAGATAATCAATCAAACGATTCGCCTCGTTCAGCAGACTGAGTGCATCGCTGAGTCGACTCGCATGACATTCAACAGTAGCTAAACGAATCAGAACTATGCCCCGCAACTCTGATCCACCATCGGCGAGATCGTCGAGTGAGGATCGCAACATCGTGCGGGCTAGATCGAATAGCCCCTGACGGTAATAACAATAACTAAGTTCGGCGCGGCCTTCTCCTGAACGAGCCGTCTCGCCGAGATGATCGAACATGGCGATGGCCCCGCTCAAAAGCCGCTCAGCTGAATTCTGTCCGCCATCGAGATGGCGAGTGCTGGCGACCCATCCGCTAAGCGTGCCGGCAGTCAGCAATAGCTCAGCTGCTGCGAGTTGGCTCAAACCTTCTTGCTTGGGCCATTGACCGATCGTCCACCAACGCTGCAGCACTGCACAGCCCGCATCGTAATCACCAAGCTCAAGCTTTTCACGCGCGACGCGACAGCACTCCAAAACCTGTTCACTGAGCGTGAATTGAATTTGAGCGTCCTGCGGAATTGAGTTAGCAATAAGTCGCATTGTATTTTGAAGAAAAAACCAAGACCTGGAAATGAGAAGGCGGAGACTTTAGCGGAGTGTTATTAGTCAACTCGTGCGATGAGGCGCAACAGCCGACGTACTGGTTACTCAGTATACAGCTGCATACTGCGGTAACACGAACAATTTTTTGGACAATTTTCCGAAAACTACGGGAATAACTGCGTTTTCGCGGTAATCCTCCTCGGACTTGTATACCAAATACCCACTTTTAGTGGATCGAACATCAATCCCAAGGCCTGTCACAGGCGATGCCCTAAACTCATTAAGCTCTGAGATTTACAGTCCGCTCCACGCCGGATTTTCTCGTGGCACAAGCCTTGAAATAGGGAGAGCCGAACAAGTTGAAACGGGAAAGCCGATTGAAAGTTGACATTAGGAAAGTGGCAAACGTTCAAACGGCAAACCCTCTCAGTTAATCGCTCGGTAACCAGGAGAATTAAAATGAAACGCTTTCAGACGATCCTTTGCGCAGGCCTCTTGACCTTGGCAATGTCATCCGCGACCTTCGCCGGCAACATCTATGGCCGCGCCGGTAACATCTATGGTTCGCCTAATGCCCCCACAGCAACCGCCCCCGGCAACATCTACGGTTCGCCCAGCCCCGGCAATATCTACGGCTTGACCGACGAATCCTTGAACGACCTTTTGGGTTTGTTCGCCGGAATCATCTCGTAGCCAAGGGCTTCGAACTTAATCAGTCATCGCGACGAGTTATCGGTCAGAGACACGCGTTTCGAATCAAAGATCGTTCAGGATGGCGAGAAATTCGCTGATTCAGCGCTCGCGCGATGGTAGTTGGCAAGCAATATGCCAGTGGCGCTGGATCCCACTCCGGATCACTCGGCAGGAAGGTACGGGGTTATGAAGATCGAGCAATACAGTTCGGCAAGCTGCAAATCGCGGGGTTCAGGTCGACAGGTGCATCAGGTAAATGTCCTACGCGGTTACATACATCCTTCAGACTAGAACCTTACCTGTTACGCCTGCGCGGCAGTTCAGCGAAACGCGAATGAACTTAGCGTTCCCCCACGCGAAAGTTGAACGAAGGAAATAACCAGTCGTAGCGACCTCATTTCATCAAGCTACGAGACCTGAGCTAATCATCTAGTTTCACCCCAGCATGGAGTCGGGCCCGCGCCGACTCCATTTCATTTCTTCGCATTCGAGTCACCAAGGGATCTCCCAAGCCACACTATATCGACGTTTTGCCTTCGCGTTCATTTACAAAGCGAGCGATGGCAAATGACAGTCCGGCGATCATGAAGAACACCATAACGACCTCCGAATCCCCCCAGTTGTAATGAACTAAACCCGATGTGAAAAAGCCCGCCAAACCACCCAGCGCCCCCAACACAATTCCGCGTTCGATCCAATCTTGTTCGGACATCCGACGCAGAGTGCGCCACAGCGTTCGAGCGTAGACGAATAGAAAACCGAGCCAAAGAATCAGCGCTGGCAGACCTCTTTCCAAGGCAATTTGCAAAAGGTTCGAATGCATGTGGCCCCAGGGAATATGACCGTTCTCGAACATTCCCCATTGTCGCCAGCGTCTTTTTATTGAGTCCATACCAATACCCACTACCAGGTGGCGAGGTTTGCTAACGAGCAAATGGAAGCCTTCACGCCAAACAGTTTGCCGCCAGGTTGTAGATTGATCGGTCTGATCGATAAACGAAACGTTTCGCTTTTGTTGAAGCACGAAGATGCCGGCAAAAATCACCGGCAAGGCCAATACGCCAAACAGGACGAGCGTTCGTTTGCCAGTGCCAGCCAAAAGAATCACAACTGTTGAGACCAAACAGCCAAGCCACGAGGCCCGGGTAACGGTTAACATCAAGGCGCCGCCCATTGCGGCAATCCCGAGCATCATGAGCGCACCCTGCCAACTGCGCTTAATTGGAAAACTAATAAAAATCCCCATCGCCAACGCGATGACTAACTGCAGCATCTCGGCATAAGTCACAAATTGTCCGTAAAATCCTGTGGCGCGCCAGTCACGTCCGCGCGTCCAACCGGCGATGCCCAGTTGTTCGGTCACACTGTTGCCCGTCAAAAGAGTACCGCGCGGGACGCGGAAAGTTGGCTGAAGTTCGTGCCGATACGTCAAGACAGCAACGGGATCCGGATCTGTTTTCAGTAGTGCATCAATCAGTTGTTGCGGGTCCTGAAGTTTTCGGCCGTCAACCTCGAGCAACGTATCGCCGTCGCGAATTCCGGCCCGGTATAGCGGGCTCATCTCCGAAACGCCTTGCACCTTAACGGCTCTGCCCACCATCCTTTCAACGCCGGTGTAGACGACATTTACAAGACAGCCGGCCAACAGAGTCAACGCCAGCAAACGCGCCACACGCAAAGAGGGAATGTTCTCGGCAAACAAATAGAGAATGGTGAACAGGGCGGCCGCCCGCAGTTTTCCAATCGAGACGGCCGGCTCGTAAGACAGAAAAGATGACAGGCCTGTAAGAATGAAGAAGCCAAGAATCAGATAATCGACTGGCGTGCGCCGTAACCTGCGAGCGGGTCGAAAAGCGAAGCGAACGACCCACAGCAGCATGCCGATCAGCCATGCGCTCTGGGTCGCCGCAATAGAATTCGGAGCCGCGGCCGCGAACACAAAAAGGAAGGCCACGATCGCGCCATCAAGCGCTCGTGCTACTTTGCCGGGTAGGTATGAATCGTCCTTCACCGGATGTTGTTAATACGATGCGTGAGGAAATCTGACTGCGATTCTGGCTGTGTTCGGGAGGCGTCAGGATACGAGCCTGCCGGCTTCAACTTAACGCGAACGAGACGATTGTTTTTCCATTCGTAGAAATAGATTCCGCTCGGCCCGTAGTGCTCCTCATTGAGCGGGCCGAGGTGTTCTCGACCAATGGCTCGCAGCAGCCTGCTATTTGCGTGGTAGGTCCAAGGCTCCTCGTTCTCGGCGTATTCGTAATCACCGACAATCCCCGTCCAACCATTGAACTGATCAGGGAAATAGGCCTTGCCGTTGCGATTGTCGACGATGGCTGTGATTGAACAACCCGTACCGCAGCCCATCGAAGCAACCGTGTAGTAACCTGCGAAATTGATACCGGCATCTCGCATCTGTTCGCGAATAAGCGTACGAAACTTTCGCGCCAACGGATGACTGCGCAGATCGAGTGGCGAATGTTTCCCACGCCAAACTGCGACACCGTATTGGTTAAACTTCGGCTCCTGAGCCTGGCAACCGATCGCGCCGGCGAAAGTTAAGATCGACACAGTCAATAAAACCCAAACTAACTGTAAAGCGCTTTGGTAAGTGACAAATCGTGCGCTTCGCATCAATACCCGTCCCCCCGCAGCATCACCAAAACAGTGCGCAGAATGATTTTCAAATCGAACAGTAAAGACCAATTCTCAATATAGAACAGATCGAGCTTGACCATTTCCTCAAACGGCAAACGGTTTCTACCGGAGACCTGCCAAAGTCCCGTCAGACCCGGTTTCATATCAAGGCGCCGGCGATGGCGTAGCTCGTATGCTTCAACTTCGTAGGGAATCGGCGGACGTGGCCCAACAACGCTCATGTCTCCGCGGAGCACATTGAACAACTGCGGCACTTCATCCAGGCTGAACCGGCGCAGAATTCGTCCGACCCCGGTAATGCGGGGATCGTCGCGCAGTTTGTAAGCCGGACTATCGGCGTCACCGACATTTGCTTCGGCAGCTCCCGCAATAAACTTTCGTTGATACTCGCGATGGATTTCACTATCCGCGTTCATTCGCATCGTGCGAAATTTGTAGACGAGAAATATGCGGCCATCCATGCCGACGCGTTCCTGGGCGTACAGAATTGGGCCTTTCGAATCGATTTTGATAAGCAGAGCAATCAACAGCCAAACAGGCGCCAGTAACACCAGCGTCATGGCTGCGATGATCAAGTCTGAGATGCGTTTGCTGCCGCGCGCAAAATCAGAAAGCGGTTCACGGAACAGCCGAATCATCGGCAGGGCGCCTATCTGATCAACTTCAGTCTTGCTCGGCAAACAGTTAAAGAGACTTGGCGCAATGCGAAACTCAACCCCGCGACGTCGGCCGCAGCGCATCATCACGTCGAACAGGGTGTCGCCGTCTACCTGAGAATCCGCGATAATCACTTCATTCGCTCCCGCTTCGCGTATGGCCTCAGGAAGCCCCGCGAGATCGCTGACCACTGGAACTCCTTCGTACGTCGCCGGCAAATCCGCCCCCACCCCTCCGGTGTCGACGGCTCCAATCACCCGATAGCCAAGCGAAGGCCGCTCGCCCATTTCTTTAATGCAAAACGCCGCCTCTGGACCGCGGCCCACGACCAACGTTGGGATCAAGTTGATTCCTCGAAGCCGAAAAAACGTTTGTGCGCTTCGCACGAGCAGACGAATCGCATAAAGACCCGTAAGGGCGATTAGGAAATCCAGAATGAATACGCTGCGCGAATAGGAGAAGGCGCGGTAGTGGAAACCGCCACGATACAGAAATGCAGCAGCGACAATCAGCAATGATCCGATAGCCGTCGCCTTAAAGACGCGCAAACCGTCATCGAAAAATGAAAACTCGCCACGCAGGCGGTAAAGATCGTAATAGCGCATGGCGAGGCCGCGGATGATCACGACGAACAACAGCAGCGCGCCGTAAGGAGCAAACCTGGCGCTCCACGCAAATCTTCCATCGCCGGCCGGTTGAAATATCGCGTTGCCCTCGCGCAGGTAGTAGGCGCCCGCAAACGCAGCCACGGCGATAAATCCGTCGGCCAGCAGCATTGCCGTTTTCACCGCCGGAATGATCCACTGCGGGGCGCGTGACGAAATAGACGCGAACCGGCGATTGATGACGGCGTTGTTGATGGGCTCGACTCTCACGAATTTATTGCTTGCGCTTGAGATCTGCTAACACAGTTAGTTTGACAGCACAGCATAACAAAGTTACTGCTCGAGAATGAGATCGGCAACTTCGGTCAATACATTTAGAGCCCGGCGCGGTTCACTAGCTGGTCTTTTGCCGATCTGAAGGCCCGCCAGATCGTTCAGCGTGTTGAGTCTGCGCAAACGTCCCTCGCGCACGAGCTGTTCATCGATCGCGGCCCATTCGCCGAGGTAGATTGACGCGGCTGGAACACCCAGTGCCGCCGCCTCGCGGTTCATTGTTCCACCAGCGCTTACAACGAGGTCGCTGCGCGCAATCAGATTCGCACCATCAAGTGCATGCGACGGTACGATCAAGTTTTCGAAGCCACCACTGAGGTAGAGCTCTTTCTGCGCCTGATTCCGCGGCAGCAGTACGACCTTAACCCCCGTCGTTTGAGACAGCCGTTTCAGAAGTTCAGCAAATAGCTCGTTTTCAAAACGATGATAAAGCGCTTCGGTGGCCGGCGGACGCACAGTCACCAGTATTTCCTGAGCGCCGATTCCTAATTCAACCAATTGCTTGTCGAAAAGTGGATCCGGTTGGAAGGTTGCGAGGTATACGTCCTCTTTAATCCCGTCATACCGCCGCACCTTCCCGGGCGACGCCCCGAACCGCGCGAAGGCCGCGTCAGGAAAAGCGCGCGGTACGATGATTCTTGACGCGAGGCGAAACGCCAAATGGTTCGCAGGCTGATGTTCGTAGTCCATCAGCGTGACGGTTTTTAGTGAGAGCGCGCGGCCCGCGAGGATGTGCGAATAGGAGTTGTGACTAACTGCGAGATCAAACTTGCGACCGCGTCCCCAACGGGCCAGCGCCAGGCCGCGTTGTATGAGATTGCCGGCCTTGCCAGAGAGTTTCTGGCCACCATGACCGCCGATCACATCAGGGTGAAACCCTGCCTGCTCGGCCAGTTCGACCGTTTCGGCGAAATCGCGAGCGGTCACAATCAGTTCGTGACCACGATCGGTGAACTCGGCTGCCAACGCGTGGAAAAATGGTACGTGCGGTGAGTTCGCGAGATCGATCCAGATTCGCATTCAGCAAATTCTACGGATGCATTGCAACGGCAGGCAGCGCGAACTGTCGCACTGACTCCGCGATTTCCCGCGCAGTTGCGTGTTCAAGTTCCGCGTACATCGGCAATGACAAAACCTCGCGGCAAACTTGTTCCGTTACCGGCAGGTCGCCTTCCTTGAAACCGAGATTGCTGAAGCCGCGTTGCAGGTGGACCGGGATTGGATAGTGAACGCCGGTGCTGATTCCATTTGCGTGCAGATGTTCGCGCAACTCGTCACGCTCGGAAGTAAACAAAGGAAAGATGTGATAGACAGATTTGCATTCCGCCGGCTCGACGAGTAATCGAACATGGGAACCGCCGAGCGCTTGCGTATAGATATCAGCTAATTCGCGTCGGGCTTTGGTCCAGGCGTCCAGATGCTTGAGTTTCACTCCGAGCACAGCGCCTTGGATGGCTTCCATGCGATAGTTGTAACCAACGCGATCGTGCAGGTACTTTGCGCTCTGTCCCTGATCGCGCAATTGCTTGATGACGTCGACGTATTTTTCGTCATTCGTAACGACCGCCCCCGCTTCACCGTAAGCGCCGAGATTTTTACCCGGATAAAAACTGAAACATGCGAGCGTGCCCATACTACCGGCACGACGGCCCTTGTATTCAGCGCCCTGTGCCTGTGCGGCATCTTCAACGACGATGACATTGTGACGACGCGCGATGTCGAGGATCGGGTCCATATCCGCGCACGTGCCGTAAAGATGTACCGGCATGATGACCTTCGTGCGAGGCGTGATTGCAGCTTCAATCTGCGCCGGGTCGATATTGCAGGTCAGCGGATCGATGTCGACAAAAACAGGTTTCGCTCCGGTGTAAAGAATGGCCGCGACAGTGGCCACGAACGTGTAGCTGACCGTAATTACTTCGTCACCCGGACCGACGCCGGCCGCCAGCAACGCCAGATGTAATGCGCTTGTGCCTGAGTTCACGCCAAACGCAAAACGTGCCTGGCAATAATCTGCGAAGTTAGTTTCAAAGTCCTCGACGCGTGGGCCAAGTATGAACTGGCAACTTTCGAGTACTTCGGATACAGCGCTATCAATTTCAGCCTTGATACTGTGGTACTGAGCTTTTAGATCGACTAAAGGAATCATGACAATTTATTTATACGAACTTGCCGGCAGATGCTAATTACCGGCGAACAGAGTCTACTTAATTTCCACTAACTGTCCGCGAGCCCGCAGCGATTGCTCGGCGGCTTCAACTATTTTTACCAGTCGCAATCCGGCCTGGCCATTGGTCTCGGGCTCTTTACTGTTCTCTATGCAATCGATGAAGTGTTGCGCCTCAGTTTGCAACGCCTCGGTGGCGTCGAGCCGCGGCGCCCACATATCTCCGGAACGATAGCTTACGAGCATCTCATAAACAGCTTCCGGGCTTTGCGAAACGGTGATGCCCTTGTCATAAATCTTAACCTTTTCGCTGGGCTCCAGGTCGTCGTAAAGAATCATCTTCTCGCTGCCACCGATCAGCGTATGCCTGACTTTCACGGGCGTCAGCCAATTCACGTGAACGTGCGCGATTTGCGGATTTTCGAAGAAGAGCGTGATGTAGGCGACGTTTTCGGGTTGACCCGGGATGTGACTAATTCCTGTCGCGGAAACCGCTGTGGCTTTGTTTGGCAAAACATAGTCCATTATTGAAAGATCATGAATCGCCAGATCCCAAATCACGTTCACGTCGTGTTGGAACAGCCCGAGGTTTACACGCACCGCGTCGTAATAATAAATCTCGCCCAGAGTATTGCTGGTGATGAGCTCTCGAATTTTGCGTACGGCCGAGGTGTAAACGAAGGTGTGATCGACCATCAGCACTCGTTTCTGTTTCGCAGCTTCGTCGATCAACTGCATCGCCTGTTCCGAGTTTGCCGCGAGCGGCTTCTCGATCAACACGTGCTTGCCCGCTTTGAGCGCGGCCATTCCCAATTCAAAGTGCGACGAAACGGGCGTGGCGACTACGATCGCGTCAATCGAAGGATCAGCAAGCAAGTCAGCGCAGTCGGTTGCCGTAGTAACCGTCGGATAACGAACCTTCAACAAGCCCAGCCGTTCCGACTGCACGTCGCAGACAGAAATTACAGTCGAGCCCGGCGCTTCCATGAAGTTACGGACGAGGTTTGGCCCCCAGTATCCGTAACCGATGACACCAACTTTAATCATGAACGCTTTCCGTCGCTCGCTGCATTTCGTTGATCGCGATTTCGCCGATCGCGTACGTCGCCAATTGTGCGGGCCGGCACTCCCGCAACAATGGCGTAGTCCGGAACATCGCTGGTTACGACTGCACCCGCTCCTATCAGTGCCGACTCGCCGATGGTGACACCGGCAATAATTGTCGAGTTACTTCCGATCGACGCGCTGCGCTTCACTCGGGTCGTTATCACGGCCCAGTCTGCTTCGGTTTGTAATTCGCCCGCATCGTTAACTGCCTGTGGAAACAGATCATTGGTGAACATCACACCGTGACCGATGAACACCTCGTCTTCGATTGTGACGCCTTCGCAAATAAACGAGTGCGATGAAATCTTGCAGCGAGCGCCGATGGCAGCATTCTTTTGTATTTCAACAAACGCGCCAATCTTCGTTTCGTCAGCGATGCTGCAGCCGTAGAGGTTTACGAGCTCCGGCTGAACAATCCTGACGTCTTTACCTAACAAAACATCGGCGGCGATCGGCATAGCTCTTTCTGTAACGCAAACTGTTAGTTTGCGTCTTTCATTCACCTTCAAAGTCGGAAAAGCTCGCGACACGCAAACTAGCAGTTTGCGTTACGTTTCCAACAAGCGCGCCAACGCGTAAAGCATCCAGGCCTGCGTCCAACGCATGAAGGGCGTGCGGACCGTCCCAAACCGGCGTCGCTGGTAATAAAAAAATCCGCGTGTGTCCCGCAGGTTCGTTATCGTCCAACCTGCAATCGCTCCTGCTAACTCATGCGCGCCGGCGTCGAGCTTTTGCAGTTCCAAAAGCGTAACGATGGCGGTCGCAGCAGCATGCGCATCCGCTGGATAAAGGCTGTCATGGTAGTATTTCGGCCACCCGTCCGCAAGAAAGAAGCTCCTCCGCCAAAACGAAAACCCACGTTGCAACGACGATTCAATCTCGGCGTCGGGATCGCCGCACGACTGAGCGATGCGCGCCAATGACAGCAACACGTAAGCAGTATGAAAACTATCGACCCATTCCTGACCGTCGTCAGCGCCGTAGGCCCAGGCTCCATCCGCTCGTTGTCTCCTGGCCACGTAACGCGCAGCCTTCGTGGCGAGTTCACACAGCTCACGCTCTCCGGTCAAGGCCCCAACGCTCGCGAGCGTCTCAGCGGCAAGCAGGCTCGCATTGAAAATCTGTGTCTTATCTGAACGAGAATAGCTGAAGCAGACTTCATCGGACGATTCGTAGGTTCGTGCAAGATCGTTAACGATGAAATCGCACGCACTGCTTGCCGTTTTCAAATATTCATCATCTGAAAACGCCTCGTACGCTTCGATGAACGCGCGCGCTGCAAAGGCTGTCGGAACGATCATCGGTGCATCCTGAGGAGCAAAAAACTTCCGACTCTGCCAGGGAAAGTTGTATCCCCAGGCGACCCCGCTCTGCCCTTCGCTTCGCATTTGCCATAACTGGTCTAACAGTGCGCGCGCCTCGGTCTCTGCCTGCGGGGTTCTTAAACGGCGATAAGTGGCGAGAGCGGCAAGCGCGAATAGCGCGATGCCCTTCGAATTCTTTTGTTTTGGAATTAGTAACGCTGGACGAACATTAATAGGCGAACGCTTCAATGCCTGGGTCCAAAGTAAGCGAGCGGTGCGCGAGCGGAAGAAGGGCGTCGCCTGGAAAGCTTTGCTGTTCAGCGCATCGAAGGGATCGTAACCCGCGAAATCGTTGCGGCGGCACCACTCGAGGAGCTCCGTGAATGCCTGCTCAATTGAGATGTGCATGAATCGGATTGTTAAGCGGGTGTTTGGAGTTCCGCCTTTAGGCGGGCTTTTGTCTTTTCCGATCCGCTCAGAGTATTGAAAAGCCCGCCTGAAGGCGGTACTCCAAACTCATTACTGAATCGATGACTATCTACTCACCGATGTTTCGATGCGCCGCGGAGTCTCGATAAAGCTTTCGTGCCACAACTCAAACATCAGCAGCGTCCAAAGCAGCTTGCGATGATTTGCCACGCCTCTTTCGTGCTCATCCTGAAGCTTTGAAACGAAGTCGGCGTTGAAAACTCCCGCTCTGCGAACGCGCTCAGGTGACAGCAGATCGCGCGCGAGCGGACGCAGTTTTCCCTTCAACCATTCGGCGACCGGCACTCCAAAACCCTTCTTGCTTCTGCGCGTGACGAACGAGGGCAATTCGCGCTCGATTGCCCGCTTCAAAATGTATTTCGTCTTCCGCCCGCGCAGTTTGTAGTGCGGCGGCAAAGAAGCTGCGAACTCGGCGACCGCCGGATCCAAAAAGGGCGCCCGCACTTCGAGTGACACAGCCATGCTGGCACGGTCTACTTTCGTGAGAATGTCTTCCGCCAGATATAACCTCGTATCCAAACTCTGCATCTGCTCGACGATGTCTGTTGAGTCACACTCGCCTAGCATTGCGCGCGCCTCACGGTACACATCGCCGTCAGTGACGCGCAGAACATCTGCCGTTAACACCATTTCCTGCTCGGGCGGAGTAAAGGAACCAAACCAGATGTGGTGGCGCGCGACGCGATCGTATTTTGCACCAGTGACGAAGCGTGTAGCTTTGTAGTCAAACGAAAGGTTACGCGTCTTAACCGGCAGGGCACGCACCAGCGGTTCGATTATCGCTGAACGCAACACGCGCGGGACTCGCGCATAGTTTTCAGCCCAACGATGACCGCGATACATCGGATAACCGGCGAACAATTCGTCACCGCCATCGCCGCCGAGTGCGACCGTTACATGCTTGCGTGTAAAACGCGACAGCAGATACGTAGGCACGAGCGATGGATCGCTGAACGGCTCATCCATCCAGGAGCCAATCTCACTCACCAGGTTTGCGGCGAGATTGGCGCTCAGGCGTTCTTCGTGGTGATCGGTCCCCAGGAACTTTGCGACCGCCCGAGCGTAGGACGACTCGTCAAATGACGACTCGGCGAATGAAATTGAAAAAGTCTTAACCGCTTCTGATGAAGCGCGCACGGCGAGCGCCGCTACTGTTGATGAGTCAACGCCGCCCGAAAGCAAAACTCCCAAAGGCACATCCGACACCAAACGCAGGCGCACGGATTCAGCCAACAGCTCGCGTAATTTTTCCGCGGCTTCAGCTTCGCTGGGAACGGGCGCACGCTTCGCGTAACTCAAACACCAGTAAGGCTTCGTTTCAACTTTGCCCCGCTCGAGTGTCAACGTATGGGCGGCCGGTAGTTTGTTAATGCCCTCATAAATCGTCAGCGGCGCGGGGACGTAGTCAAAAGAAAGGTATTGACGCAGCGCCTGCAGATTGAGCGCCACCTTAACCTCCGGATGCGCCAGCAATACTTTGGGCTCAGACGCAAACAGCAGGGTGTTTTCAAACACGGCCCAGTAAAGCGGTTTTTCACCAAAGCGATCGCGCGCGATCAGTAGCCGGTGTCGCTTCGCGTCCCACAGCGCGAAGGCAAACATGCCATTCAGTCGCGCCACCATCTCGTCACCATACTCTTCGTAGAGATGCGGCAGCACCTCCGTATCCGATTGACTGCGGAACGAGTGGCCGAGGGCTTCGAGCTGCCGGCGCAGATCGCGATAGTTATAAATCTCGCCGTTTAGGACTACGGCGACCGACTTGTCTTCATTGAAGGTTGGCTGTTCGCCAGTGACGAGATCGATGATAGCGAGGCGCCGCATTCCCAGTGCGACACCGGTTGAGATGAGCAATCCTTCGGAGTCGGGACCGCGATGGGTCATGCGCTCACACATCGAGTGCAACAGTTGCTTCGCGCCATCGGGTGGCGGCGTGCGCGAATCAAAACTGGCCCAACCGGTTATGCCACACATAAGAACTCAACAAGACGGGTAAGGGGGAAAAGTTAAATGGGGTAAGTGTTGAGTCGAGGCGTAACTGACGCTGGTAAGAAAGAACCCGCCTAAAGGCGGAACTCCAAACTCTTCACTCATCACTTTTGTTCCCGAATCCTATTTTTTCACGCACTGAGTAAATCGACTTCGCCTGCGACTCGTGGTAAGTGCGCACCATCATTTCGGCCAACAGTCCCATCAAGAAAAGCTGGACACCGAGCACGAGCGTCACCATCGCCACGACCGGCAAAGGGGTTTGAATGAAGTCAGCATGGTGTGGCCAGCTCAGCAATTTCATCGAGAAAGCCAGCAAAGCTGAAAAGAGGGAGACAGCAAACGTTAACAGGCCCGCCCAACCAAACAGATACAGCGGCTTGGTTTGGTACGATGCCATGAATTTGATCGTTATCAGATCGAAAACGACTTTGACGGTGCGCGAGAGTCCATACTTGGATTTCCCCATCGTGCGCGCGTGGTGCATGACAGGCAGTTCCGCAACGCGCGCGCCGGCCCAGGCAGCGTAGATCGGGATGAAGCGGTGCATCTCACCGTAAAGCTTCACGTCTTCCAGCGATTCGCGACGGTAAGCCTTTAACGAACAACCGTAGTCATGCAGCGGAACTTCCCCGATCCAGGAGATCAGCCGGTTGGCGATCATCGACGGAATTTTGCGCGTGACGACCTTGTCCTGGCGATTCTTGCGCCAACCTGAAACTACGTCGTAGCCCTCGTCGAGTTTATCCAGTAGACGCACAATGTCAGCCGGATCGTTTTGCATATCCGCATCCATCGGTATCAGAACGTCGCCTGAGGCCGCGTCGATCCCTGCTGCCATCGCAGCTGTTTGTCCGTAATTCCGCCGCAGCGCCACTACGCGCACTCGATCATCCTGAGCGGCGATCTCGCGCAAGACGTTTAGGCTGCCATCAGTTGAACCGTCATCGACATAAATTATTTCGGCGGTCCGGCCGAGCGCGTTCAAAGCACTGTCGAGCTTCGCGTGTAGCGGCCGTAGATTTGGTTCTTCGTTGAAGACAGGCAGAAACACTGACACCTCCGGCTTAGGGTTTTTGCCACCGTCGAGCCGGGTCGTGGCCGGTAGTGCAATGTCTGCAAAAGTCTTCATTGAAATGTCCGGGTCGAATCTATCTCTTCCGTGCCGCGCAAATGATTGAAACGCCAAAGGGAAAACTCAGGTACTTCAGCAGCGCCCGCTCCGCGCCAAACAGTTTGCCCATCACTCCGTTCAGAAATCCAATCGTGATGTTGTTCTCCGATTCGGGCCGCAGACCTGAGACGCGCATGAAGAGTCTACCGAGAAATATCGGCGCGAAGAAGCTGAGGTTCACGTAAGTCGCGCGCTCGATCTCGAATCCAGCCTTTGTCACGACTTGTTTTAACTCGCTCAACGTATAGCGGCGGCGGTGATTACTGATGTCGTCCTGCACGCCCCAAAGAAACATGAAGGCCGGCACGAACAGCAGCGCGCGACCGTCGCTTCTCAGCACCCGGTGCATTTCCCGGAGTCCTGCGAGATCGTCATCGAGATGCTCAACAACGTCGAGGCCGGTCACCAAATCAAAAGAACTATCTGCGTAGGGAAGCGCCTCCGCCGCGCCGAGTTTCACCTGCGCTAATCCCCGGCCCTGACAAAATGACAACGCTTCGCTCGAAACGTCGACGCCTTCCGCGTTTCCAAATTCCCCAAGCATTTCGAGGTTCGCGCCGGTACCGCAGCCGACGTCAAGCATATGAAGCGGTTCATTGCCGTTAGACGCCCGCAACGCCCGAACAATTCGTTCCAGAAAACTCCTGATGATTCGTCTGCGACCGACAAACCACCAGTGGCTCTCCTCCACGCGCCGCATAATCGCGTAGGTATGCGGCTGCATTTCGCGCGGCAGGCGATCGGCGTCAAGCTTGTCTGCAGTAACTGACATTACAACTTCTCGGGCAAATCCTGAATCTTGCCGTTTGCGTGCGCGCAATCGACGTCCATTATTATCCTGCCATTGACCTCAGACTTAGCTTTCAGGTCGATCCTGTACCACAGGACACAACGCTCAGGCCAGGTGACTTTCAACAGGTACTTTCGCTTCTCAAGCTCAGAGAAGGTGAAGCGGTGTTTATCGTTTACGCGCGCTTCAGCTAACTTTCTTTTGCGATTGCGTGTGAATAACTCGACAGGAAACTCTTGCAAGTTGTCCGGCGTGTTATTCGTAAAGTAAATAATTCCCTTCAAGGTCGCGCGTCCGGGCGCTACGACCATCGCTTCACTAAGACCACAACACAGGAGCAGCAACAGCAAGCTACGCCCGATTTGGTCTTTCACGCCACCATTGAACAAAGCGTTGTATTCCTTCCTCGATGGGCACGCGCGGATCGTAGCCAAGAACCCGCCGGGCTTTCGTGATGTCTGCGAAGGTTTGCGGCACGTCACCTGGCTGCAGTGGCTGGCGATCGATTATCGCGTTCATGCCTAGTTCTTTTTCCAGTAGCGAAATGAGTTCGGCGAGTTCCACCGTGCGCGACTCGCCCAGATTGATCACTTCGTATTTTGTTTTGTCGTAATCGATCGCTGCGCGCACGCCGGCGATGATGTCGTCGATAAACGTGTAATCGCGTCGGGTAGACCCGTCACCGAAAACCGGTATCGGTCTCCCCTCGCTGATTAGTTTGGCGAACTTATGAATCGCCAGGTCGGGACGCTGTCGCGGACCATAAACCGTGAAGAAGCGCAGACAGATGCAGCGAATTCCGTAAAGATGCGTGTAACTGTGACAAATCAATTCGCCGGCGCCTTTGGTAGCCGCGTAAGGCGAGATTGGTTGCCGGATCGGATCGTCTTCGCTGAAAGGCACCTTGGCGTTGATGCCATAAACCGAAGACGATGAGCCAAAAACAAATTGGCTGATGTTATGTGCGCGCGCTAACTCCAGCAGGTTGATAGTGCCGTTGATGTTGGTCTCAGCATAGAGCTGCGGCTGCGAGAGCGAAGGACGAACGCCGGCGCGCGCCGCCAGATGAACAATCGAGTCAAATTTTTCTTCAGCGAAAATTTGCTGCAGGGCAGAGGCATCACGAATATCAGCTTCGAAAAGACGATAATTAGGATTAGTCGCGTGTCGATCCGAGTTTGCGCGCTTGATTGACGGATCGTAGAAGTCGTTGAAATCGTCGACGACCGACACGCGCCAGCCACCCTCAGCGAGTAGCCGGTCAACCAGGTGTGAACCAATAAATCCGGCGCCACCAGTAATTAAAATGTTTTGCATGAAATGAACTTTGCGCTTTGAACTTTGTACTTTGAACTTTGTACTTTGAACTTTGCGCTTTGATCTTTGGTCTTTGGTCTTCGGTCTTTGGTCTTTGGTCTTTGGTCTTTGGATGTTGGACTTACTGCTGAAGGAAGCTCTGCTCTTAAGCTCAAAGCTCAAAGTTCAAAGCACAAAGCACAAAGCTCAAAGCTCAAAGTTCAAAGCACAAAGTTCAAAGCCCATTTCTTACTTCGTAGCATATATCCAAAGGTGCCACCCCCATCGCGCCGCCAAACGCGACTCCAACGACTGCGGCAAAACGCTTCCAATTACCGGCAGCCAGCGTTTGTTCAGGAAGTAAGTCTTCAGGACCACCTGGGAAAAATCTTTGAACAACTCGCGCGCTTCCGCTCGCGAATAGACCCGGGCAAGTGGATTGCCGGCGCCGTCAGTGTTTTGGTTCAAAAACTCAGCCGGCTTCAGGTACGACTCCTTTTCAGTTTTCAACAGCGCGGCGTGCTGTTGCAACGAATCAAGCGGTTCACCGGTTAGGCGGTGCGCGAGTTTGATGCCTGCTTCCGACTTCAGCAGCTGCGCTCCAGCGCGTCGCAGCAAAGAAATGTTGACTCGATAATTGTACGAGCCGCGGTGATAAAGCATCACCATGGCCCGGCCGCCGGGTCGCAGCACGCGATGAATTTCTCGTACCGCTTCCGCAGTGTCCGGTGTGTGATGCAAAACGCCATGGGAATAAACCAGATCGAAACTTGCGTTAGCGAAGGGCAGGTTTTCCGCGTCGGCCGTCCGGAATTCACCAGGCAAGTCAAACAACTCAAAACGCTTGCGGGCCAGGTCGACAGCTGCATCCGTCAAATCAACGCCGGTGTAATTCGCACCTGCCTCCGCGAACTGCGCACCATCCGTTCCTAGTCCGCAACCTACTTCCAAAACTTTTAAACCGCGCGCGGACGCAAACTCAGCGGCGATCGGGATATGCCACTCTTTCGTGTAACGGTGTGCTTCGACAAGTTCGTAAAACTGTCGCGTGCCGGGCGCCGCATCGGCAAACTTAACGCCGCAGGGATTCGCCTGCCAGAACGCGCGTACACGTTCTTTGAGTTTTGCGTTTGACTCAGACATGCTGAAGAGGCTTTGCACAAAGAGTGGCCATCGTGATTTCTGAAGCGCAGCTCCAAACAAAATCAGAGCTGGCAGCGGTAGCGACCAGCCGAAGAGTCAACTCTAAAATACGCGCGAACACGCGCTGCAACTTCTTGAAAGCTACGTGTTCGGCTGGTCGCTACCGCTCCCAGTTCTGATTTCGTATTACCAGACATTCAATTCCTCAGCTGCGATTACACTCTTTGCGCAAAGTCTGCTGAAGGCGTAGCTGGCGAGACCCGAGCGTTCACAATACCCTGTTGTTGATCTCGCTATCAGTTTTTAGTTGCCGCCGAGAGAATCTTTTCGATCAGCTTTGCATCGTCGGGCAACAGCCCTGACTTCGGCAAACGCGGCGTGAGTGTCGCCCAATTCGGATCCATCGCAAACACTTTGCGGAACAGTGGCAACGACTCGTCAACACGTCCCATGTTTACCAGGGCGATCGCGTGCCAGTAGATCATCTCGGCATTGTCAGGAACCAGTTTCTCCGCAGCGCCATACTCGCGCAGGGCGCCTTCATTTTCCTTCTTTTCGACGGCGAGGTCGCCTGCGTTCATGTGGTTGTAGGCGCGCTGCAGCGTGACCAAACGGCGTAACTCCATGAGCGGCTCAGAGCTGTCGTCGACGCGCAGATCGAAGATGCGATCCTTCCATGCCTGGCCAGACGGTTTACCGGTGACAACTATCAGCGCCGCGGATTGACGGCCGCGAATATCGCCGCCGGCCGCCTGTGCGGCATCGAGTGCGGCGAGCATACGATCAGCGAGGTCACCTTTCGTCGACTCAAACGCGCGCGCCATCGCCGGCCAAACCCGATCGTTGGCCATCAGGTTTGCCTGAACTGAAAAATCTTTGCCGACGAAATGGCCGGCTGCCGCGATGTCGTTCTTGCCTGTCCACGCATTAACGCGACCCTGCGTGTCGATCATTGCTACTTGCCGAACCTCTCGCCCTTCGTCCCCTGCGAGCAGCGATCTCAAGGCAT
>Ga0070682_100000468_pt1 | contig 25422 bp, 18 predicted proteins | sample KBSC63LmetaG_FD_64668 | JGI IMG/M metagenome (GOLD analysis project Ga0070682, IMG submission 64668) | Corn rhizosphere microbial communities from Kellogg Biological Station, Michigan, USA - KBS C6-3L metaG | ecosystem: Host-associated > Plants > Roots > Rhizosphere | place: USA: Michigan...
CCGCTCGCTTCGGCCAGCCTGAGCGCGCACTTCAGCATGTGATGCGCGCCAAACGCCCCACGATTCTGCTCTTCGACATCGACGGCACGCTCATCACGAGCGGCGGCGCCGGCCGGCGCGCCATGGAGCGCGCGTTCGAGGAGGGCTACGGCGATCGCGAGGCGTGCCGCTTTCGCTACGACGGCATGACCGATCTCCAGATCGCGCGCCAGACGCTCGTGACCCTCGGCGTCGAGCCCACGCGCGAGGCGATGGACGAGAGCATTCGTCTCTACCTCCGCTTCCTCGTCGAGGAGATCGCGCGCACCGATCACGCCCTTTACCGCTTGCACGAGGGCATCACGGCCGCGCTCACCGCCGCGCGCGCTCGCGGGCACGGCATCGGCCTCGGCACCGGCAACGTGCACGAGGGCGCGCGCATCAAGCTCGAGCGCGTCGGCGTGTTCGCGGAGTTCGCGTTCGGCGGCTTCGGCTCCGACGCCGAGGACCGCACCGAGCTCTTGCGTCACGGCGCCGAGCGCGGCGCTCGGCACGTCGGCGCCGCGCTCGACGCGTGTCGCGTCGTCGTGATCGGCGACACCCCGAAAGACGTGGCGGCCGCGCACGGGATCGGCGCGGAATGCATCGCCGTCGGTACGGGGTCGTTCACGGTCCCCGAGCTCGCGGCCGCGGGCGCAAAATATGCCTTCGCTTCGCTCTCGGCGCCGGGCGCCCTCGAGGCCCTCCTCGACGGGTGAGGGAAAGCTGAGACGAATGCGAATGGACCTCGTCGGCGTCACGAACGATACTCACTGGCAATGAAGGCGCGCCGTTCGGCCGGGGAGGTTCGCAAACAGCCGCGCCAGGCCCGCGCCCAAGCGACCGTGGGCGCGATTCTCGAAGCCATGGTGCAGATCCTCGACCGCGAAGGGCTCGAGGCAGCCACGATGGCGCGCATCGCCGAGGTCGCCGGCGTCAGCGTCGGCTCGATTTACCAGTACTTCTCGCATCGCGACGCGATCCTGAATGCCCTCCAAGATCGCGAGTTCGAACGCGCGCTCAAGCTGATTCAGGAGCTGCTCGCCGACGGCAACCTGGCCCAATCGCCCGAGCAGACCGTGATGGCCGTCGTGCGCGGGCTGGCGCTCATCTATCGCGCGTGCCCGGGGCTCCACCGCGTGCTCGCGATGGAAGGGCTGCGCGTCGCCAAGGCCGATCGCGTGCACGCCTTCGATCTCCGCGTGCTCGAGATCGTACGGCACTTTTTGCGCGCATCGAGCGCTCCGTTGCGCCGGACGAGCATCGACGCTGCGGCGTTCGTCGCTTTGCAATCCGTGCGCGCGACGATGCTCGCCTGGATCCTCGAGCGCCCGCCCGGTTTCGACGAAGAGACGCTGGTTCAAGAGGTCACCGACCTCGTGCTGCGCTACTTGGTTCGCGACGCCGAGGGCGAAGAGTGGGCAAAACGGCCGCGCCCGAGCCCCGGAATCCTGTCGTAAACCGCGCTCGCCGCGTGTCGGCGTCAGCGTGCGACGCGCTCGATCCGCGCGGCGTGCACGCGGTCGATGTGCTCCGCGAGGCTCAGCCGCTCGTCGCGGCCGATGACGACGAACTCGAACGCGAGTAGCTTGCCGACGCGCCGCACGAAGCGCGCAGCGGTGCGGATCGGACGCGACTGCCCGGGGACGAGCAGCTCGAGCGTCACGAGCCCTTCGGTCGAGCACTCCTCGGAGTGACGAAAGTCGAGCACGACGCCCGTGGTCGACAGCTCGGCGGCGCGCGCGCGCACGCGTTTGCCGCGACTCGTCGCGAAGACCCCGAACGCCATCGGCGTCCGCAGGCCGAGTCGCCGCGAGATGCTGATGTTCGCGAGCGTGATGCGCTCCGATTCCTCGCGGAGCTCTTTCATTTCCGGATACGACTCAGGCATCAAGGCGGCCTCCGGGTGCTTTAACGTTGGTACCGCGAGCCTCCTTCCGCAGGCCACCGAACTTGATCTCTAAGTCGATGAATTCATTGATTTAACTAAATATGTGCTGGGCCCCGGCCGATGACTGAGTATCTGTTCAGTGGTGACGGCCTTCGTGGAGCTTCTGGCGCGCTCGGCGTTCTCGTTCTTGCGCTCGGCCTCGCGTCCCGAGGAGGTCGTCCAGGAAGCCAAGGAGCTCGAGCTCGAAGCGGTGGCGCTCTGTGATCGCGACGGACTCTACGGATCCGTGCGTGCGCACGCGGCCGCGCTCGAGGTTGGACAGCGCGTGATCGTGGGCGCGGAGCTCGGCGTGGACGCGCATGCCGAGCGCCGCGGTTCCTGGCGAGCGCCGAAGCGCGCGAAGGCGGCACGCGACTTACCCGTCGTGGCGCTGCTCGTCGAAAACCACACGGGCTACACGAACCTGTGCCGCTTGCTCACGCGCGCGCACGCCGGCATGGAGAAGGGAGAGAGCGCGCTCGACCCCGCATGGCTCGGCGAGCACGCAGCGGGGCTCGTCGCAGTGATTCCGTCGCCGCCGCGCCCCGGTGACGACGAAACGCCGACGCGAGCCCTGTTCGAGGCCGTCAAGGACGGGTTCGGCGAGCGGGCGGCCGTCGCCGTTCACCGGCACAGGGATCCGTTCGATCGCGAGCGCATGATGGCCGCTCGCTCCGCGGCGCATCGCTACGGGATGAAGCTCGTCGCGAGCGCGCGCCCGCGCTTTCACGTCCCGGCGCGCAAGCCGCTCGCCGACGTGATGCACTGCATCCGCACGGGGACGACGCTCGATCGCGCGGGGACGGCACTCGACGGCAACGCCGAAGCGCACCTCCGCTCCGAGCTCGAGATGCGGAAGCTTTTCGCCGAGCGTCCCGCCTTGGTCGATCAGGCGGGGGAGCTCGCGGAGGGCTTGCGCTTCTCGCTCGCCGAGCTCCGCTATCGCTTCCCGTGCACGCTCGACTCGGGGGAGAGCGCGGACGCAAGGCTGCGCCGTTTGACGCTCGCGGGGCTCGAGCGCCGCTATCCGGGCGGCGTGCCGGCAGCCGTTGCTGCCCAGATCGAGAAGGAGCTCGCGCTCATCGCCAGCATCGACGTAGCTCCCTATTTTCTTTCGACGCTCGAGGTGGTCGACATCGCCCGGCGCCGGCGCATCTTGTGTCAGGGGCGGGGCAGCGCGGCGAACAGCGCCGTCTGCTACGCGCTCGGCATCACGGCGGTCGACCCCGCGCGCTCGAGCTTGCTCTTCGAGCGCTTCTTGAGCGCCGAGCGTCGGGAGCCGCCGGACATCGACATCGACTTCGAGCACGAGCGGCGCGAAGAGGTGATTCAAGAGCTCTACGAGCGCTGGGGGCGCGAGCGGGCGGCCATGGTGTCGGAGGTGATCTCCTATCGCGGGAAGAGCGCGCTGCGCGAGGTGGGGAAGGCCTTCGGACTCTCGCTCGAGCAGGTCGATCGGCTGAGCCAGAGCATCATCCACTGGGAGTCGAACGAGGCGAGCAAGCAGCGGCTCGCCGATCTCGGCTTCGATCCCGAAGGCGCGCGGATGAAGCAAGTGGTGGCGTGCGCGCGCGAGCTCGAGGGGTTCCCGCGACATCTTTCGATCCACGTCGGAGGGTTCGTGCTGTCGGCGGCGCCACTCGAAGAGGTGGCGCCCGTCGAGCCGGCGCGCATGCCCGACCGCACCGTCTTGCCGTGGGACAAGGACGACATCGACACGCTCGGCTTCTTCAAGATCGACGTGCTCGGACTCGGCATGCTGACGGCGATCCGCAAGGCGCTCGCCTTGATTCACGAGCGCGGCGGCCTGCGCGCGCCCGCGGGGTCGTCCGGCGCGGAATCGCCGCCCGAGCCGTTCGACCCGCTCGACGTCGTCGCGCGCGTTCCCGCGGAAGATCCCGCCGTTTACGCCATGGTGAGCCGTGCCGACACCGTGGGCGTCTTCCAGATCGAGAGCCGCGCGCAGATGGCGATGCTGCCGCGCCTCAAGCCGCGAAAATTCTACGATCTCGTGGTCGAGGTCGCGATCGTGCGGCCGGGCCCGATCCAGGGCGGCATGGTGCATCCGTATTTGCGCCGGCGCTGCGAGGAAGAGCCGGTGACGTACCCGCACCCGTCGCTCGTCCCGATCCTCGAGCGGACGCTCGGCGTCCCGCTCTTTCAAGAGCAGGTCATGCAGATCGCCATCACGGGCGCGGGTTACACCGCGGGGGAGGCGGATCAGCTCCGGCGCGACATGGCGGCCTGGCGTCGCACGGGGCGCCTCATGCGGCATCGTGACCGGCTGCTCGCGGGTTTCGCCGCGCGCGGCATCTCACGACAATTCGGCGAAGCGCTGTTCGAGCAGATCAAGGGCTTCGGCGACTACGGCTTTCCCGAGTCGCATGCCGCGTCGTTCGCGCTGCTCGTGTACCTTTCGTCCTGGCAAAAGGCGCATTATCCGGCCCATTTCGCGTGCGCTCTGCTGAATTCCCAGCCGATGGGGTTTTACTCGGCGTCCACGATCGTGAACGACGCGCGGCGCCACGGTGTGGAGGTGAGGGACGTCGACGTGACGAAGAGCGACTGGGACTCGACGCTCGAGCCCGCGGCGCCGGAGAACGCGCGTGATTCCGCCGCTCGACGCGAGCAGCCGGCACAGGCGCTCCGCCTCGGGCTTCGTCAGGTGCAGACGGTGCGCGAGGAGAGCGCTCGCCGCATCATGGCCGAGCGTCCGTTCGCGAACCTCGACGAATGCTTACGGAAGAGCCGCATGCACCAGGGCGAGATCGACGCGCTTGCCGAAGCGGGTGCGTTCGAGAGCCTCGTCAAAGGTCGACGGCAGGCGCTCTTCAGTGCGCACGCTCCACGCGTGCACGGCTTGTTCGAGAACGCGCGCTTCGAAGAGCCGACGGTCGTCTTGCCGCCGCTCGCCCCCGCCGAGCAGCTGCTCTTCGATTACCGGAGAAAACGCCTCAGCGTGGACGATCATCCGCTTCGACATCTCCGCGGCGAGCTCGCTGCGCGTGGAGTATCGAGCGCCGCCGAGCTCGTGGAGGCTCCGCATGGAAAGCCCGTGAGCGTGGCGGGGGTCGTCATCACGCGACAGCAGCCCGGCACGGCGAAGGGCGTCGTGTTCATCACCCTCGAGGACGAGACGGGCTTCGCGAACCTGATCCTATTTCGCCAGGTCTTCGAGTCGGAGCTCTGGACGGCGTTGCATGCAACGCTGATGCTCGCTCATGGAGAGGTCGAGCGATCACCACGCACGCCGGGGAAGGAGCCGAGCGTTATTCACGTGAAAGTACGAAAGCTCGAGCGCCTCGACGCGCGAGGCGTCCCCGGGCGAGACATTTCTCACGTGTCTCGAGATTTTCGTTGAAACCAAAAAACTTCACGATTGCGGATGTTCGATTCTGCCGCAGCGCCCGTGAAAGCCTCTATTATCGGTTACCTGAGATACAGCACCGCTCTGCCTGGGAATTACGCGGTCGGCCACCAACCTTTCTTGATGCGCACGGGAGAGTCTCACGGGGCGAACGACCGGCCGAGCCTTGCTCGACGGAGCTCTATCCGCTAGAAATCCCGGACTCATTTTTTTTCGCAGGCTTGCAGCAGGGATGACGATGAGAGAACGACATGTCGGATCATTCTTGGTACTCCTCGGCACGCTTGCCTTCGGCTGTGTGAGCGGCGGCGGCGACGACCCCACGAAGAGCGGTCCGGAGTGCTACTCGAACGCCGAGTGCACGGGCGGGCACGAGTGCAGCGGCGGCATCTGCGTCGGCTACTACCACTGCGCTTCCGACACCGATTGCCGCAACAACGAGGACTGCCTCGACAGCGCCTGCCGCATCCCCTGCAAGGTCGACGACGAGTGCGAGGACCAGGGGCTCATCTGCGGCAACGGCCAGGGTGAATCCCAGCACTGCATGCCCGCGCCGAACCCCAAGCGCGGCCAGACGCAAACGATGAGCGGCAGCGGCGGAACCGGTTCGACCGGCTCGACCGGTGGCTCCGGCGCTCCGAGCAACGCCGCGGGTGCAGCCGCCAGCGCCGGAGGCGCACCTGCCGCAGCCGGCGCAAGCAGCGCGGGCGCGATGGCCGCCCAGACCACCGCCGGCCGACCCGGCGGCTAATCCTCACCCGAGCCCGGTTCGGGCCGACGACGAGGCGCGGCTACCCGCGCTGTTCACCCGGTGCGGCTTACGGGCAGGCGGCGAACTGCTTCGTGCCTTCGACGAGCTGGCCCGGATTCATCGTCACCGTGTCGACGACGACGTGATTGTAGATGTCGGTGACCCGGAACGTGAGCGCTCCGGTGCCGGCGCCGTCCTTGAGCTCGTACATGTTGGAGTTGTTGCGGGTGAGCGCCGCGAAGGCTCCGCCCTTCTTCACTTCGAGCTTGGCGATCAGGTTCCGGTAGTTCATCGGCGAGACGGCGAGGTAGTACTGCTGCGACGCCGAGTCGAAGTAGTACTTGATGTTGCCCATCGGCGTGCAGCTCACGAACTTCCAGGTGACCGCGGGGTTGCTGCCCGCATTGAGCGCACCGTTGGCGGCGCCGTTGAGGTCGATGTGGTGGCTTCCCGAGAAGCACCACTGCTCGTTGCCCTTGTACGGGCACTCGTCGACGATCTGAACGACGAGCTTGTTGCCGCCGTTGGTGATCTCGACGCAAGCGCCGCAGACTCCAGCCGTGTTCCAGTCGTACTCGTTCATCGCGCCGTAGTACTGAGGCAGCGAGCTCGTCGGCCAGTGGCACGCCACCATCGACGTCGCGAGCGAGTAATTCGTGACGTGCCCGCTGCGCGTTTGCGTGTCCGGGTTGCACATCGGGTTCACGCACTTGCCGTCGACGCAGCTGCCGTCGGAGGCGCACGCCATGGTGCACGCGCCGCAGTTGTCGTGATCGTTCTGCACGTCGACACAGGTCGTGCCGCAGAGCATCCCCGTCATGCACATGCACGTGCCGTTCATGCACGTCTGGCCCGTCCCGCACGTGACGGAAGCGCAAGGGTCGACCACGCTGCCACCGGCGCCCGCGGCCGCTCCCGCGCCGGCCGCGCCGCCCGAGCCACCCGAGCTCATCACGCCACTCGAACCGCCCGCTCCTGCGACCGAGCCGCCCATACCGCCGGCTGCGGCTGCGTTGCCGGCGCCGCCGCCGGTACCGTTGCCGGCCGCGCCGCCCGAAACGCCGCCTCCGGTCGCGCCGGCGCCGGCCGAACCTGACGTTGCTCCGCTGCTGCCACCGTTCGACGTGGCGCCCGCCGCGCCGCCGCGCGCACCCATCGACATTCCCGAGGTGGCAGACGTTCCGCTGCCGGCATGACCCGCAGTGCCGCCCTTGCCCGCATCGGTCTCGTTCCCCGGCTGTAGCTCGCCCGCGGCGCAACCATAGGCAGAGAGGACGACGGTGGGGACGACGAGACGAGCCCCATGCACAAACCAAGAACGAGTTCGCATCGCTGAAGAGTGTAACAACGTAGCACGCAGCTCAGGCAACTCAGGGCGAGGTGCTCACTGTGAGAAATTCCGTTCTCCATCGAAACGTCGGCCGAGCGCGCAGTCGGATGCTCGAAACGCGCAACCGAGCGCCGCGCTGTCCGATCGCTGCGCATGGAAAAATCGCGACGCACGATTGCGCTCTTTTGGCCGCTCTTCACCCTCGGGTGCGGAGGCTTTGCTCCGCGCGACTACGGCGGGGCGCCGAAGCGCAGTAACGCCGGCATGGCCGGCTTCAGCTACGACGCCGGGACGGGCGAAGCGGGCCGCGCAACGTCGTCCCCACCACGTAAGGATCCCACCAGCGATTGGGGCGTGGCTGCGAGCGGTAGCGACGCGCAAGCCGCGCTCGATGCGAATGACTCGCCCGGCGGAACCGCCGCGTCCGTTCCGTCGGACGAAGAAGACGGAAGCGCAGGGCAGGGAGGAGACGGCCCGGAGAGCCACGGCGGTGCGGGCGCCGCGAGCCAGCCGAACGGAGGCCACACCGGAGGCATGAGTCAGGGTGGCCACGCGGCGGCCGGGACGCACGGCGGGGGCACGGGTGGCTCCGGAGGCGCCGGCGGAGCGGGGGGCAGGGCGGGGACCGGCGGAGCCTCAGCGCGGGGCGGCAGTGCGGGGCGCGCCGGTAGCGGGGGCGACGGTGCTCACGACGGCGGCGGTGACGGCGGCAGGAGCAGCGTCGAGCGAGCGCTCCTCATCAGCGAGTACGTGGAGAGCGGGCGGCAAAAGGCGATCGAGCTCCGCGCCCTCGCGACGAGCTCTCTCGAAGGCTGCGAGGTCGTGACCTACTCGAACGGGGCAACGGTCGGCTCGCCCCGCGCGGAGCTCGCGGGCGAGCTCGACGCGGGCCATGCGTACGTGATCTGCTCGAAGGAGCTCGTCGAAGAGCTCGGCACGGCTTGCGACCAGAAGTTCGGGTTCTCGTTCAACGGCAACGACGCCGTGACCCTCGAGTGCGACGGCACCCTGCTCGACGCCATCGGTGAGGTCGGGTTCGACCCGAAGACCGCTTGGTCAGGCTCCGACGTGAGCACGGCCGACCAAACGCTGCGGCGTCGTTGCGCCGTGACGCAGGGCGACACCAACGCGACGGACCCGTTCGACCCGTCGCTCGAATGGCAGAGCTACCCGTCGGGTGACGTCAGCGGACTCGGGTCACCCGACTGCGACTGACCGAGCGCTCGCGGACGCGCCCGGTCCCCGGCGACTAGGCGACTTGAACGCCCGTTTGCTCGCTGTCGGCGCTGCGCGTCGATTGGGCGAGGTTGTCGCTGCGTGCGACGGCGTTCTCGTTGATCTTCACGCTCACGATGCGCGAGACGCCCGGCTCGCCCATGGTCACGCCGTAGAGCACGTCCGTGCTCTGCATCGTCTTCTTGATGTGCGTGATCAGGATGAACTGCGACTGCGAGGTGAGGGCGCGGATCTGCTCGTTGTAACGGGCGACGTTCGCCTCGTCGAGCGGAGCGTCGACCTCGTCCAGGATGCAGAACGGCGAGGGGCGGTGCTGGAAGATCGCGAAGATGAGCGAGACGGCCGTGAGCGCCTTCTCGCCACCGCTCATGAGCTCGATGTTGCCGAGCTTCTTGCCGGGCGGCTGCGCCACGATCTCCACGCCGGCGCCCAAGAGATCCTCGCTGTCCGTGAGCAAGAGCTCCGCGCGTCCACCGCGGAACAGGCGCGCGAACGTCTTTTTGAACAAGGCGTTGACCGAGTCGAACGTCTCGCGGAAGCGGCGGCGCGACTCCTTGTTCATGTGGCGGATGGCGCGATCGAGCTCTTCGAGTGCCTTGTCGATGTCGACCTTCTGGTCGTTGAGCTCGTGGAAGCGCTTCTCGGCCTGCTCGTGCTCGGCGCGGGCGTCGAGGTTCACGGGGCCCATGCGATCGATGAGCTGCGTGAGCTCGTCGATGCGGCGGCGCTGATCGTCGTCGGGGAGCGGCCGCGCGTGGTAGTCGCCGACGACCCGCAACAGGTCGAGCCCGCGGAAACGCTCCTTGATCGAGCCGAGCAAGTGCTGGAGCTCGATGCCGATGCGCTGCAACGTGAGCTCGTGAGCGCGGCACACCTCGTCGTGTTGCTCGAGGCTTTCGCGCACGGTGCGCAGGCTCGCTTCGAGCGTCGCGAGCGACTGGCGCGTCTGCTCGAGCCGGACGCGCGCCTGGTCGAGCGCTTCGTGCGCCGTGCGCGCGGCGATGACGGCCTCGGCGCGGGCCTCGCGCGTGAGCACGATCGTGGCCGCGGTCTCGCCGTAGCTCGCGGCGGCCTCGGTGAGCTCTTGCTGGAGCGCATCGCTGCGCGTCCGAAGCTCGACGAGCGAGGTCTCGATGCGGGCGGCGGCCTCGCGTGCGGCGCCGGACTGCTCCTTGACCTGGGCCAGGCGCACGCGCCGCTCGGTGACGAGCGTGCTTTGAGCCGCGACGCGCTCGCGCCAGCTGCTCGCCGTTTCTTCCGCCTTCGCGAGCGCGTGGTTCGCGCTCTCGAGCTCTGCCGTCGAGGTGTCGAGCTCGCTGCGGCACGTGGCCTCCGCGCGTTCGCCCTCCTCGAGCGACCGATCGAGCTCACCGAGCTCCGCGGCGACCGCGTTGCGGCGCGCTCCGATGCGCTCGATGTCGCCGGCGGTCCGCGCGAGATCCTTCTCCGCCGTGACGTGAGCGAGCTCGCCCTCGTGCGCGAATTGCCGCGCCTTCTCGAGCGCCGTGCCGACCTCCGCGAGCCGCGCGCGGAGCGCATGGTGCTCCGCCGCCGTGCGCGTCGCTACGGCGTCCAGGCGCGCGACCTCGTCCGTGAGCAGGTGCATCTCGCGCTTCTGCTCGAGCATCGCGCTCGCGACGCCGTCGCCGCTGCCGCCGCTCACGACGCCGTCGGGATGCGCGACGGTGCCGTCGAGCGCGACCGCGGTGACACCCGGTCGCGAAAGCACGAGATTGAGCGCGGCTTCCGCCGTCTCGACGAGCAGCGCGTCGCCGACGAGGCTCCGAACGAGCGGCTCGTCCGCTTCCGCGTAGCCGAGCTTGTCGATGAGCCGCCCGAGCACGCCGGGCTCGTTCACGGCTTCGTGCGCGCCGGCCACGTAGGGCGGCCGCGCCGCGAGCACGTCGGCGCGCCCGCGCTCCGCCCGACGGAGCTCGTCGAGCAGCTCGAGCCCGGCGCCGCGATCGCTCACGACGACGCACGAAAGGCGGCTGCCGAGCAGCCCCGCGACGGCGTGCGTGAGCTCCTCCGGCGTGTCGATGCGATCGGCGACCAGGCCGAGCACGCGAGCGTCGCCCTTGCCGAGCAGCGCACGCGCACCGGCGCCGACACCTTCGAGGCGGCGGTGCAGATCCTCGAGCGCGCGCAGGCGATTCCGGCGCAGCGACAGCTCGTTCTTCGTGGCGTCGACGGCGCGCTCGCTCTCGAGCTGGCGGGACCTGAGGCCCTCGTTCTCGTGCTCGAGCGCCTCCCGCTCCGTCGCGGTCAGGCGCTTGCCCTCGGCGAGCTCGGAGACGGAGCGTTCGAGCGCAAGCTTGCGAGCAGTCGCGTCCGTGTGCTCGCCCTCGAGCTTGTCGCTCTCCTGCCCGAGCCGGTCACGCCGTGTGCGACCTTCGTTGCGCCGCTGAGCGATGCCGTCGAGTCGCGCGCCTTGCGCCGCCGCACGCGCCGAAAGCTCTCCCGTGCTCTTGCGCACCTCGAGCACGGCCGCGCTCGCGCGCGATTCCTCGGACTGGAGCGAGGCGAGCGACTCGGTCTCGCGCAGGGCGTCGGCCTCGCGCGCGCGCTCGTCGGTGCTGAGCTCCTCCACCTTGACGGTGATCTGGCTCTGCTCGGACTCGAGCTCGCGGACCTTGCCGAGGATGCTCTCGAGCTCGAGGTTACCGCCCATCAGGCGGTGGTCGAGGAAGGTGAGGCGCTCCTTCGCGCGCTCGATCTCGGCCTGCAGGCTCGAGACCTGATTGTCGGCGTCGAACGCGGCGCGCGTGGCCTCTTCGTTGCTCGCTTCGATGCCGGCGGCCTGGGCGCGCTCCGCGTCGAGGATCGCCTCGGCGTCGCGCAGCTCCGCGCGCGCCTGGGCGAGGGCTTCACGCGCCGTTTGATGGCCTTCGTCGGCCACGTTGCGCGTGACGGTGAGCTCCAAATACTTGTGCGAAGCATCGAGCAAAACCAGGTCTTCGAGCTCGCGGCGGTAGTCGATGAAGCGCTCCGCCTTCGCGACCTGACGCTTCAGCGAAGCGCGATTGCGATCGATCTCCGTGATGATGTCGTTCACGCGCAGGAGGTTCTGGCGCGTGAGCTCCATCTTGCGCTCCGCCATCTTGCGGCGCTGCTTGTACTTGGTGATGCCGGCGGCCTCGTCGATGAAGAGGCGGCGGTCTTCCGGTCGCGCGCTCACGATCTGACCGATGCGGCCTTGCTCGACGATCGAGTACGCCTTGGTGCCGACACCGGTGCCGAGGAAGAGCTCCGTGATGTCGCGCAGGCGCACCTGCGTCTTGTTGATGAGGTACTCGCTCGTGCCGTCGCGGAACAGGCGCCGGGTGATCGCGATGTCGGTGTAGTCGCGGTACTCGGGCGGCAGCGTGGCGGCGTACTCGGGGTTCGTGTTGTCGAAGGTGATCGTCACCTCGGCCATGCCGTGGGGCCCGCGCGACTCGGAGCCGTTGAAGATCACGTCTTCCATCGACTTGCCGCGCAGGTGCTTCGCGCTCTGCTCGCCGAGGCACCAGCGGATGGCGTCCACGACGTTCGACTTGCCGCAGCCGTTCGGGCCGACGATGCCGACCACGTCGTGGTCGAAATGGATGGCGGTTCGGTCGACGAACGACTTGAACCCCGCGATATCGAGCTTCTTGATGTGCATCGCTACGAAAACCCCGTTTCCTACGCCGTCCGCATTCGTTATAGCAGTGAAAGCAGTGAAAACCCCGGCCTAGCTGGCCGACCGGGAGGCACACGCCACGTAGCGCCATGTAGCGTCACGCCGCGTCAGCGTTGTTTCTACTCTCCTGAACGGATGCACACAAGGCCTTTGATCGGCTCCGGCAGCGGGAAATTGGCATGCGGTGGGCACTTGGGCTGAGTGGATGTTCAGTTATCTTCCGGTTGACAGAGCGCGCTTTGCGACGCATTTGGTCAGGGTATCGAAGGGTTCTGAATCCGGATGACGTACGAGTACCTCTGCAACGCCTGCGGTCACGCCTGGGAGGCGGAGCAGTCCATCAGCGCCGCGCCGCTCACCACCTGCCCTCAGTGCCACGCGGAAAGCGCGAAGCGCCAGGTCTCCGGTGGAGCCGGCTTCATCTTGAAGGGCGGCGGTTGGTACTCCGATCTCTACGGCAGCGCGCCCAAGAAGACGGGCGGCGACACCGACACCAAACCAAGCGACTCCGCCGCGAAGAAGGACGGCGCCGCGGACACGAGCGCCAAGGCCAGCGACAAGAGCACCGACAAGGGTTCCTCGGGGTCGAGTAGCTCCGGTTCCGGGTCGACCGGTTCCGGGTCGACTGGCGGCAGCACCCCAACGCCGGGTGCGTCGAGCGGGTCGAAGGCAGCAGGCGCCCCTTCCGGCGCCTGAGGAGACCACGATGACCGACGAGCGTCGCGACCGTTCTGATCTCCGCGACAAGCTCGCGGACATCGATCGAGAGATCCTCGCGCAGCTCGATGCTCGAGCGCGCGTATCGCGTGGGCTTGCCTCGCGCGGTGGCGAGCCGGGCACGGATGTCGGCGAGCGGGAGTGGCTCGAGAGCCTCGTGCGGGCGGGCGCCGGCGACATGCCGCCCGAGAGCGTCCGGGCGATTTTCGGCCAGATTCGGGCTGCATCGCGCGGGATCGAGCAGCCGCTCGCCGTCGCCTTCGTCGGGCCCGACGGCGGCTTCTGCCAGGAGGCGGCGCTGCTCCACTTCGGGGCGACGGCGCGCTACGTCGCGACGCCGGGCATCGCCGAGGCGCTCGACGAAGTGGTGCGCGGTCGCGTCGCGGTCGCGGTGTTCCCCTTCGAGTCGTCGGTCGACGGGCTCGTGCAGCCGTCGGTGACGGCGCTCGCGGAGACGGACTTGATGATGGTGGGCGAGCGCGTCGTCTCGGCGTCGATCGACTTGATGTCGAAGACGACCGATCTCGGCGCCGTGGAGCACGTGTATGCGACGGCACTCGGCCAGGCGGCGTGCCAACGCTTCCTCGACGCCGAGCTCCCGCGTGCGAGCGTCATCGACGTGCGCACGCCGGTCGTGGCCGCGGAGCTCGCGCGCGACGAGTCGAACGCCGCCGCGCTGGTGTCGCCGCGCGTGGGTCGCGCCGCCGGGCTCGAGACGCTGCGTGCCAACGTGCGGGACGAATCCGATCTGAAGCTGCGTTACGGCTTCGCGAGCTCGCGCCCCGCGATGCGCTCGGGCAACGACGTGACGTGCCTGCTTTTCAGCGTCGACGACGCGCCAGGCTCGCTCTTCGGGGTGCTCCGGCATTTTGCCGATCGAGGCGTGAATCTGCGGAAGCTCCAGTCGCGTCCGGTGCCGCACGGGAGCTGGGACTACGTCTTCTACGTCGAGCTCGGCGCGCACGTTACCGAGCGATCGGTGACCACGGCGCTCGAGGCAATCAAGCGCACCACCAAGTACCTGAAGGTGCTCGGCTCGTTCCCGGTCGCTGCAGCCTGAGGCCAACCGCACGGCCCGTCCGTGCACGCCCCGCGCTCGTGCCACGGGTTGACCGCAACCCGTACGCCGGGCAAGGGTACGCGAAGCGGCACCAGTCACGCCGCGCAACGACAGATGTCTACGCTCGTCATTCCGTCCATCGAGTCGCTCGTTCCGTACGAAGGCGGCAAGCCCGTCGAGGAGCTCGCGCGCGAGCTCGGCATCACCCACGCCGTGAAGCTCGCATCGAACGAGAACCCGCTCGGACCGAGCGCCCGCGCGATCGAAGCGGCTCGCCAGTCGCTCGCGAGCGTGAATCGGTATCCCGACGGCGCTGCTTACGCGCTTCGCGATCGGATCGCGCGCTTCCACGGCGTCGGCCGCGACGAAGTCCTCCAGGGCGCAGGCTCGAACGAGCTCTTGGACCTCGTCGTGCGCGCGTTCGCGACGCCCGAGCATCACATCGTGTTCGGCGAGCCGGCGTTCATCGTCTATCGCATCGCCGCGCTGTCGGGCGGGGTGCCGTTCACGGCCGTCCCGCTCAAGAACCACGTGCACGATCTGCCGGCGATGGCGGCCGCCGTGACGCCGAAAACGCGCGTGATGTTCGTTGCGAATCCGAACAATCCGACCGGGACGCACGTCGGGCGCGCTGCCGTGGAGGAGCTGCTCCGGAGCGTGCCGCCCGAGGTCATCATCGTGATGGATGAGGCGTACTTCGAGTATACGAACGCGCCCGACTATCCGAGCTCGCTCGCGCTCCGGCACCTGCGCGAACGGCTGCTCGTGATGCGCACGTTCTCGAAGATCTACGGTCTCGCGGGCCTGCGCATCGGCTACGCGATCGGCCCGGCGCGGCTCATCGACTACATGAACCGCGTGCGGGCGCCGTTCAACGTCTCGATGCCGGGTCAGGCCGCGGCGGTCGCGGCCCTCGACGATAGCGAGCACGTCGAGCGGAGCCACACCGAGAACGCGAAGGAGCGCGCCCGTCTCACGCGCGAGCTCGAGGGGCTCGGCCTCGCGGTCGCGCCGAGCCAGGCGAATTTCGTGCTGGTCGACGTGGCGCGGCCGGCGCGCGCCGTCTACGACCGGCTGCTCGAGCGCGGCGTCATCGTGCGTCCGTTCGGCAACCTGCCGACGAGCCTGCGCGTCACCTGCGGCTTGCCGGCGGAGGACGATCGCTTCCTGACTGCGCTCAAAGAGGTGTTGGTTTGAGCGCGCGCCTGTCGCGCCGTTCCGCCGTGCTCGGCCTGGCGGCGAGCGCCGGCTCGTTCGCCTGCGCTCATCACGAGGACGTCGTGGTGAAAACGGGCGCGGACAAGCAACTGAACGACGAGCAGATCGACACCGATGCGGCGTCGCTCCTTCCGGGCGGTGCCATCGGCGTGCTCGTGCTCGACGCGAACGCGCTCTATAATTCGATGTTCGGCGACAAGGTGCGGCAGGTCGTCGAGAAGCGCCTGCCGCTGCCGCCTTCGGCGGGGTTCGAGCCGAAGCGCGACCTCACGAAGGCGTGGATTGGCTTTTATTCCATGCAGGGCGCGGACATGGCCGGCGTGGCGCTCGGTCGATTCGACCGGCAAAAGATCGAGGCCGCCGCCGCCGGCAGTGAGCCGACGCCGCTCGGCGTCCCGGTCGTCAAGACGAGCTACGCGGGCCGCACGCTCTACACGGCGGGCACGGTCGGGTTCAGCGTCCTCACCGCGAAGACGGCGCTGGTCGGCAACGACACCGGCATGCGGCGCGCGCTCGATCGCATCGCCGAAGGGCGCGTCAAGAATCAGCTGCCGAGCTACATGCAGAAGCTCCTCGCGGGGAACACCGCGCCGATCGTGTTCGGCGCCGATTTCACCGCGTCGCCGGTCCCGGACGCCTCGCGGTCGGAGCTCGCGTTCGTGAACGGTTTGCAGACGGCGGCGCTGGTTGGAAACTACCAGGACCCAGGGCTGAATCTCGCCGGGACGCTCACGTACGCCGACGCGGACGCCGCGCGTAAAGGCGCGCAGAGCCTGATCGATTTGCGCAGAAAGGTCGAGAGCGTGGCGCCCTTCCTGGCGCTCCTCGGCATCGGCCAGCCGGTGCGCAAGCTCGAGGCCGAGCCCAAGGATCGCGACGTGTCCTTCGTTGCCGCGGTCGACGGCGCCGCGGTAGCGGTGCTGCTCGACAAGGCTCAAGATATGCTCCTGCCGAGGTAGCCCCTGGCCGAATCTCGACTGCTCGTCCGGCCCCAACGAAAGCCGCTCCACGGCAGCGTGCCCGTACCGAGCGACCGCAGCATCACGCACCGCGCGATGATCCTGGCGGCGCTGTCGAACGGTCCGTGCGAGCTGCGCGGCTTCGGCTACGGCGCCGACAACCGCCACATGCTCCAGGCGCTCGCGGCGCTCGGCGTGCGCTCCGAGGACGACGGGCGCGGCACGCTCAAGCTGCGCGGCGTGGGCCTCGCGGGCCTCACCGCACCGAGCACCCCCATCGATTGCGGTCGCTCGCCGACGACGCTGCGCTTGCTCACCGGTGTGCTCGCCGGTCAGTCGTTCGAGTCACGGCTCGGTGGGCATCGCGCGCTCGAGCGGCTCCGGATGCACGGCGTGCTCGAGCCGCTTCGCGAGCGTGGCGCTCGAATCGAGGCCCAGCGCGATCCGGAGCGCGAGGGCGAGGAGACGGCGCCACTGCACGTGCTCGGCGTCGAGCCCGGAAAACGCCTCGCGCCGCTCACGGTCGCCATGAATCGGCCGAGCGATCATGCCAAGGGCGCGCTCCTCTTGTCGGGCCTGTTCGCCTCCGGCGCGACGATCGTGCAGGAGCCGGTGCTCTCGCGCGATCACATCGAGCGGCTGCTCTCGGCCCTCGACATGCCGATCCGTGCCGCCGGCTCGGTCGTGAGCTTGCATCCGCCCGCCGATCCGCTCGCGATCCGCGGCTTCGATTTCGACATTCCGGGCGACATCTCCGCGGCCGCGTTCGTGCTCGTGGCGGCTCAGATCGTCCCGGACAGCCAAGTCACGACGCGCCGCACCGGCCTGAATCCGACGCGCTCCGGCATCCTCGAGGTGATCCGGCAGGCGGGGGGACGCATGGGCATCACGCCCGCGGGCAGCTCGCTCGGCGAGCCGTTCGGCGAGGTGAGCTCGCGCGGCTCGGTGCTGCGCGGCATCTCGATTGGCGGCGAGCTCGCCCAGCGCGGCCTCGACGAAATCCCCGCGGCGTGCGCCCTCGCGGCGCGCTCCCGGGGCGTGACGCACATCTCGGACGTGGCGGAGCTGCGCGAGGACCAGACGGACCGGATCGCGGCGCTCGCGGAGCTGTTGCGCGCCTTCGGCGTCGGGGCGAGCGAGCGGCCCGACGGCCTGGTCGTCGAAGGACAGCCGGACAAGCCGCTGCGCGCGGCGCGCGTGTCGAGCGGCGGCGATCATCGTATTTGCATGACCGCCGTGGTCCTCGCGCTCGCTGCCGATGGAGAATCCGTGATCGACGACGCCGACTGCCTCGCCGTGAGCTTTCCGCGCTTCGTCGGCACGCTGCGCTCGCTCGGCGCCGACATCGAGGTCGCGCGATGAGCCGCACGCGTCCCGTGGTCGCCATCGACGGACCGGCGGGAGCGGGGAAGTCGACCGTCACCAAGCGCGTTGCGAAGTCGCTCGGCTACCTGATCGTCGACACGGGGGCGCTCTACCGCACGATTGCGCTCGCCGTGCAGCGCGCCGGCATCGACTTCGACGACGACGAGCGGGTGGGGACCCTCGCGGAGTCTCTCGTCGCGCGCGCCGCCGTGACGCTCGTGGGCGACGCCGACGGCACGCGCGTGCTCCTCGACGGCGAGGACGTGAGCGGCTCGATCCGCACGCCCATCCTGAGCCAGGGGGCGAGCAAGGTGTCGGCGCAGCCGCGCGTTCGCGAGGCGCTGCTCGAGCTCCAGCGCGCCGGGGGGCGTGATGGCGGCGTCGTGCTCGAAGGGCGCGACATCGGCACGGTCGTGTTCCCCGACGCCGAGGCGAAGGTGTACCTGACGGCGAGCGTGGACGAGCGCGCGCGCCGCCGCTTCGAGGAGCTCCGGGCGAACGGGGTGAACGTCGAATTCCACGGCGTCCGCTCCGAGGTGCTCGAGCGCGACCAGCGCGACAGCACGCGTCCGATCGCGCCGCTCCGCAAGGCGCCCGACGCCATGGAGCTCGACAGCTCGACGCTGTCGATCGACCAGGTCGTCGCCCGGATCGTCGCGCACGTGAAGGACGTCGAAGCGAAGCTCAGCGGGCGATGAAACGCCGGTACCTCGTGGCGTTCGTCCTCGCGGCGGCGGGGTGCGCCGCCCGGCCGCCGCCGCCGCCGCGGGCGCCCGCGCTCACGTCGCCCGCCGACGCGCTGCCCGCCGATCTCGATCTCGTGGTGCGCGTCGATCTCGACAAGGTGCGCGCGGCGCTCGGCCCCTCCGGTGCCGAGCTGATGCGCCGCGGAACGGGCGCGTTGCCGAGCGATCCCGGCTCGGAGCTCGTCACGCGCGCGCTCGAGCGCACGAGCGTGGCGTTCCTCGCGCTGCGACCCGAGCTCGTGCCCGGCGAAGCCGACAACGTGCTCGTGCTGTCGGGTCGCTTCTCCGATCTCGGGCTCGATCAGGCGCTCGCGAGCGCTGGCTTCGCGAGTCCCGTGGACCTCGGGGCGGACGTACGGCGCTTCGATCGCAAGGGGAAGGTCGGGCGCGCCGCGCCGGCACGGATCTACGTGTTTCGCGCCGAGCAGCTCGTGTTCGTTTCGGCCGCCGAGCTCGACAGCGTGGAGGCGGTGCTCGAGCGCGGCATGCGGCCGAGCCCGTTGCGCCCGCGCGAGCAAGGCGTGCTCGCTTTCGCTGCGCGCCTGCGTGCGCTCCGCTACGGCATCGCGCAACGTTACCCCTCGCTCGCCCGCGCGGTCGGTGACGCGGCGGGGGTCGAGGGGAGCATCGACGCCACCCCGGAAGGCCTCGGGCTCGACCTGTCGTTCGAGCTGCCGAGCGAGCTCGACGCGCAGACCTCGGCCGAGGCGCTCGGTCGCGTCAAAGAGGCGCTCGCCGGAGCCGAGGGAAAGCTCGGGGCGCTCGCGAGCGGCGCCCACGCTGAAGCCGTGGGCCGATATGTGGTAGTGCGCCTCGCGTTGGCGCGAGGACTACTCGAGTGACCACCGAAGCCCCAGCCGCCGGAGCTGCCGTGATGCAGAGCGCCGAGCCGCCTCGAGTCCGCGATCGGCGCGGTGGATTGTCGTTCCCGCTCGTCTTCGGCGTGTTCGTCGCGCTGCTCGCGTTCGGACTCGCTGTCGGCTTCAAGATCCATCGGAGCTACGTCGGGTTCGAGCGGGTTGCCGCGCGCCACGTTCCCCCGGACGCGACGCTCGTCCTGCGCTGGGACGTCGAGAAGGTGTCGCTGTTCGAGCCGACGCGTCACTTCCTGCTCCCGCTGCTCGACGAGGGCCCACCCCAAAACGGCGCGCCCGGAGCGTCGCGTCGCGACCGGTACGCCAAGGAGAGCGGCGTCCTCTTCGGCCGCGATCTGCGCGAAGTCCTGGTCGCGTTCGGGCCCGGGGCGAACGACTGGTCCGTGCTGCTCGGCGGGTCGTTCCCCTCGAGCGACATCGTCGCGGCTGCGGCGCGGACCCTCGGCCAAGAGGGTGTGGGCTTTCAGCCGCTCGGGCCCCGGCGCATCGCCACGGCGGGCGGCGCGGCGATCGGTGAAGGCGACGACGGCGTGCTGGTCGTTGCGTCGAGCGCGGCGCGGCTCGAGGCGGCGCTCGCGACGCGTCCACTCGTGGCCGAGGTTCCGCGGCTCGGTGCCGGCTCGCTGGTGGTCGGACGGGCAGCGGCGGGCTTGCCGCGGGGTGGGGCGGAGTTGCTCGCCGCGCTCGGATCCCCGGAAACGATCCACGGCGAGGCACGGTGGGGGAGCCCCTTGCCCGTCAGCCTCGAGCTCGGGTTCGCGAGCGCGCCGCCCGCGGACGTGAAAGATCGCATCCGGCGCGTGCTCGAGCCGCTCCTGGGCGAGGATTTGGCGCGCCTCGAGCACGAACACGGCCCGGTTCGAGTGCAGCCGAGCGGTAATCGGGCCGTTCGCGTCGAGCTCCTCGTGGACGATGTCGCCCTGGAGCGCGCTGCAAATCGCGCCGCCGGGGCCGTCGAGAGCGCGTTGGGTTTCGGGCCGGTGCAAAAATAGGCTGCGAACAGCCACGTTTGCGTTTGACGAGGACCCCCTCGTGCGCTAACTGACGCGTCCCCGAGCGGTCCCCACGAGGAGAGGACGCATGGTCTTCGCCCGCGGTACGCCGACTCTCACCCCCTGAAACCATCCCGGAGCCTTCCGTTCGATCCATGACGCAAACCCAAATGACCGCCACCCCCAGCAACGACCCCTCGAGTTTCGCAGCCCTCTTCGAGGCGGCAGCCAGCGGACCGAGCGCCGCGCTTGGCGGTGAAGGGCAGATCGTTTCCGGGATCATCATTCAGGTCAATCGCGACACCGTCGTGGTCGACATCGGCGGCAAGAGCGAAGGCGTGATCTCGAAGGGCGAGTTCGTCGATGCGAACGGCGCCATCTCGATCAAAGCGGGCGACCGCGTAGACGTGTTCATCGAGAGTCGCGAGAGCGACGACGGTCTCATCTCCTTGTCGAAGGAGAAGGCCGACAAGATGAAGGTGTGGGACGAGATCTCGGCGGCGTGCGAGCGCGACGAGATCATCGAAGGCACCATCAGCCAGCGCGTGAAGGGCGGCCTCTCCGTCACGATCCGCGGCGGCGTGAAGGCCTTCTTGCCCGGCTCTCAGGTGGATCTGCGTCCGATCCGCAACCTCGAGAAGCTCATCGGCCAGACCTACGAATTCAAGGTCATCAAGTTCAACAAGAAGCGCGGCAACATCGTGCTCTCGCGCCGCGTCCTGCTCGAGCGCGAGCGCGACGAGATGAAGGCCAAGACGCTCCAGACCCTCGAAGAGGGCATGGTCGTCACCGGCACCATCAAGAACCTCACGGAGTACGGCGCGTTCGTCGATCTCGGCGGCATCGACGGCCTGCTCCACATCACCGACATGTCCTGGGGTCGCGTCGCGCACCCGGGCGAGGTGTTCAAGGTCGGCGACGAGGTCACCGTCAAGGTCCTCAAGTACAACCCGGAGACCGAGCGCGTGAGCCTCGGCCTCAAGCAGACGCAGGAAGATCCGTGGAACCACGTCGACGAGGCGTACCCGCTCGGTAAGCGCGTCCGCGGTAAGGTCATGAGCCTCACCGAGTACGGCGCCTTCGTCGAGCTCGAGCCGGGCGTCGAAGGCCTGATCCACGTGAGCGAGATGAGCTGGACCAAGAAGGTCAAGCACCCCTCGAAGATGCTGGAGATCGGCGCGGAGATCGAATGCCAGGTGCTCGAGGTCGACGCGCGCTCGAAGCGCATCTCCCTCGGCCTCAAGCAGCTCGAGCCCGATCCGTGGACGCTCTTCACGGAGAAGTACAAGCCGGGCGACAAGATCGGCGGCAAGGTCCGCTCGATCACCGATTACGGCGTGTTCGTCGGCATCGAGGACGGCGTGGACGGCATGGTCCACAAGACCGACCTCTCCTGGACGGCCAAGATCAACAACCCGGCCGACCTCTACAACAAGGGCGACGACGTCGAAGCCATCATCCTCTCGATCAACCATGACGAGAAGAAGGTCAGCCTCGGCGTGAAGCAGCTCTGGGACGACCCGTGGGCAGGCGCGATGGACGCCTACAAGCCCGGCACCGTCGTGGAGACGGCTCTCGTCCTGAGCCTCGCCGAGTTCGGCATCTTCGTGCGCATCGCGGACGGCATCGAAGGCCTGATCCCGAGCAACGAGGTACCGGCCAGCGCGCAGGTCGCCGTCGGCGACAAGGTGCGGGCCGAGATCTCGAACGTGGACTCGCTCGATCGGCGCATCACCCTCACGATGCGCAACCCGGGTGAGAGCCCGGAAGCCGATCAGGTCTCGGCGCTCAAGCGCGAGCAATCCGGAAAGGGCGCGACGCTCGGCGACGTGTTCAAGGAGAAGCTCGAGCAAATGAAGAAGAGCCCGTCCGTCCCGCCGCCGGCCCCCGCCGACGACGAGGAGTAGCCGGGCACTTGGCGGCTCGGGACGAGGTCGTTCCGTGACGACGCCCACGAGTGGGCGCGACTTCGTCCTGCGCACCGGCGGCGGGTGGACCCGCGGCCGGATCGTGTTCCTCGGCGTGAGCGCAGGGCTCGTCGTGGGCGTCCTGCTCTGGGCGCACGAGGTGCTCCTCCCGTTCCTGCTCGCGCTCATCATCGCGTACGTCCTGACCCCCCTCGTCGCCCTCGCCGAGCGGGTGCGGGTCCCGCGCGCGGCGGCGATCCTGCTCGTCTACGCGATCACGCTCACGGGCCTGTACTCGAGCGTCGCGCTGATCGCGCCGCGGATTCAGGAGGAGGCGCAACGGCTCGTGAGCGACGCGCCGACCCTCGTCAACGACCTCTCGCGCACGATGGCGCCGCGGATCGAGTCTTGGGTGCAGGGCTGGCTCGACCGCGCGCACCTGACCCCGGCGCCGGCTCCGACCGGCCCGCAGAGCCCGGCGATCGAGATTGCGCGTCAGCCCGACGGCTCACTGCGCGTGGACATCGGCGCCGGCATCGACGTCGTGCAGCACGGTCCCGGACACTGGCGCGTGGGCGCGGCCGGGGCGCGCACGAACGAGCAGTTCAGCGTCGCCCAGCTTGCCGGCAAGGGCATGACGGAAGCGCTCGGCTACGTCAAAGCGAACGCGCTCGAGCTGCTTCAATTCGTCGAGCTCGTCGTGAAGAAGATCGCGCGCGGCATCTTCCTCCTGTTCATGACGCTGATGGTCGCCGGCTACATCATGCACACGCGGGAGACGATTCTCGGCTTCTTCCGCTCGCTCGCGCCGCCGAACGCGCGGCTCGGCTTCGATCATCTGCTCACGCGCATCGACCGCGGGCTTTCCGGCGTCGTGCGCGGGCAGCTGTTGATCTGCCTCGTGAACGGCGTCGTGAGCGCGATCGGCTTCGGGCTCTTCGGGCTCAAGTACTGGCCGATCCTCGCGATCATGGCGGGCGTCATGAGCATCGTGCCGATCTTCGGCTCGATTGCGAGCAGCGTGCCGGTCGTGCTGATTGGCCTCACGCAGGGCTTCTGGGTCGCGCTCTGGGTGCTGCTCTGGATCATCGGCGTGCACCAGATCGAGGCGAACCTCTTGAACCCGAAGATCATCGGGGTCGCGGCGAAGATTCATCCCGTGCTCGTCGTGATGTCGCTGATCATCGGCGAGCACTTCTTCGGCCTCCCGGGGGCGCTGCTCGCGGTGCCCGCGCTCTCGATCGTGCAGAGCGTGTTCAATCACTTCCGTTTCGAATCGATGCCGGATTTGCCCCCGGACAGCTTGGTTCCCGCGCGCGTGGCGCCGCGAGCCTGATCGGATAGCCATGGCCAAAGAAGCGAGAAAGGTCCAGCGCGCCCAGGCGCGCGCCAACGACGCGGGCACCCCGTCCGAGCGTCCTGGGTTCCCCAAGCCCGGCGCCGGGATGCCGGATCCGAGCACCCAGATCAAGCAGCTGATGGGCAGGCTCGCGATCCCCGTCGTGGGCGGCTGGATCCTGTGCGGCTCGATCGCCGCGCTCGTGTACTCGCCGACGTGGAAGTACATCCTGCTCGGCCTGCCGACGGTGATCACGCTGCTCGCCGTCGGGCTGTTCGTGTTCGCGATGAGACAGGCGAAGAAGGCGCGTGGCGTCGCGAGCATCCTCGGCAAGGTCGAGACGGACGAGGACCGCATCGCCGCGATCGCCGAGCTCGAAACGTCGGCGAAGAAGAACGATCCGGCGGCGCTCTTCGCGAAGGCGCAGCTCGAGCTCCAGACCGATCCGAAGCAGGCCCTCGCGACGCTCGAGCGCATCGACCTCGCCAAGGTGATGGCGCCGATCGCGGACGAGGCGCGCGGCCAGCGCTCGCTCATCCACCTCATGATGGGTGACGTGAGCGAAGCTCGAACGCTCGTGAGCGGCATCGATCTCAAGCGCCACCAGGAGCCCCGCACGCGCGCCATGCTCGCGTCCGTCTCCGCGGAAGCCTGGGCGCGCAGCGGCGAAGCCAAAAAGGCGCTCGAAACGCTCGGCCTGTTCGATCCCGAAGAGGACACGTTCGAGCAGCTCCGCCCGCAGCTCTACCGCGCGTTCGCCTACGCCTACGCGTACACGAACGACCTCCCCGGCATGAAGCGCATGCTGAAGAAGCTCAGCGCCATCGACCTGCGCCTGCTCGGCGGCTTCATGGCCAAGCGCTCGCATCCGCTCTTGCAAAAGGAAGCGAAGAAGCTCCTGGAACAGAGCGGACAGATGCCGCGCAAGATGATGGTTCAGAGGAAGTAGGCAGGGCGGGGGGCGGCTGCCCAGCGGTGGGGATTTACAGGAAGGCGGAAGGGGGGAAGGCCGGAAGAGATTTTTGGCAGTGCCCTCCATACCCAACAATTCCTCTGTCCTTCCTACCCTTCCGCCTTCCTGTTAAACCCGTACGTGTCGGCGAGTGGGACGCGGCCTCGCTCGGGCTTACGGGAGACCCGTGACGCGCGCCGTTCCGAGCGGTTTTACGGTGATTTCGGGGAGTAATTCGGCGTAGGAGACGACGCGGAGCTCAGGGAAATCGACTTCGAGGAGCTTCTTTACGAAGCGGCGGATGTCGGGTTGGGTGAGGACGGGGGGAATGCTGGCGCCGAGCGGTTCGAGGGCGCGGCGGACCGCGGTGACGATGTCGCGGCCGGCGGCGGGGGCGAGGGTGAGGAAGCTGCCGGCGGCGGTGCGGGAGACGGCGCCGCGAATGGTGTCTTCGAGCGGTGCGTCGAGGAGGAGCACGCTGAGCTCGCCGCGGCCGCGGGTGAGCGAATGGGTGATGGCGCGGCGCTGCTGCGAGCGCACGAATTCGGCGAGATTGAGCGCGTCTTTTTCGACGTGGCCGACGAGGGCGAGGGCCTCGAGGATGCCCTTGAGATCGCGCACGCTGTGGCGCTCTTCGACGAGGCGCCGGAGCACGTCGGCGAGCTGGGTGACGGCGATCGGCTTCGGGACCACTTGGCGAACGGTGGCCGGCGCGACTTGCTCGAGCTGGTCGAGCAGCGTTTGCGTCTCGGCGATGCCGAGAAAATCCGACGCGCGTTGGCGGAGGACGGGGAGCACGTGACCCACGACCGCTTCGGCGACGCTGTCGTCGGCGACCTCGTTCGGCAGCTCGATCACGCGGGCCGGGAGCTCTTGGAGGCTCAAAACCACGTGTCGCGGCGGAAGGTCGGGATTCACGCTCAAGCGCGCGGCCGGCAGCGGTACGCCGAGCTCGCGGAAGGTGAGCTCACGCAAGGCGGTCGCGGCGGAGCGCAG
>Ga0070682_100000469_pt1 | contig 25421 bp, 22 predicted proteins | sample KBSC63LmetaG_FD_64668 | JGI IMG/M metagenome (GOLD analysis project Ga0070682, IMG submission 64668) | Corn rhizosphere microbial communities from Kellogg Biological Station, Michigan, USA - KBS C6-3L metaG | ecosystem: Host-associated > Plants > Roots > Rhizosphere | place: USA: Michigan...
CTGGGTGAAGGTCGACGAGAATGCCGCCGCCGGCATGTGCTACACCTCGGGCACGACCGGCAACCCCAAGGGCGTGGTTTACTCCCATCGCTCGAACATGCTGCAGGCTTTCGCGACCGCGATGCCGGACGTTTTTTCGATCTCGTCGAACAGCATCATTCTGCCCGTCGTCCCGCTCTTTCACGCCAATAGCTGGTCGCTCGCCTTTTCCGCGCCGATGAACGGCGCGACGCTGGTGATGCCCGGCGCGAAACTCGACGGCCCTTCGATTTACGAGTTGCTCGACAAATATAAAGTCACCGCGACAGCGGGCGTACCGACCGTATGGTTTGCGCTTTTGGAACACATGGAAAAGCACGGCCTCAAGCTTCCGCATCTGAAGCTTGCTTTCATCGGCGGCTCGGCTTGCCCGCGTTCGATGATCGAAAAATTCCAGGACGAGTATGACGTGCTCGTGCGCCACGCCTGGGGCATGACCGAAATGAGCCCGGTCGGCACCGCCGGCCATCTCAAGCCGCAAGTTGCAAAATTCGAAACCGAAAAACGCCTCGACGCGCAGGAGAAGCAGGGTTTTTCGTTGTTCGGCGTCGAAATGAAAATCACCGATGACGACAACAACGAACTTCCCTGGGACGGAAAAACCTTCGGCCGGCTCAAGGTGCGGGGTGGAACGGTCGCGCGCGCCTATTTCAAGGGCGAGGGCGGAGAGATCCTCGATGGGGACGGCTTTTTCGATACCGGCGACGTCGCCACCATCGACGCGCATGGCTACATGAAGATCACCGACCGCGCCAAGGACGTGATCAAGTCGGGCGGCGAATGGATTTCCTCGATCGAGATCGAAAACGTCGCGGTTGGCCACCCCGATGTGGCGGAAGCGGCGGTGATCGGCGTCTCGCATCCGAAATGGGACGAAAGGCCGCTCCTGATCGTCGTGCCTAAAAAGGATCAGAAGATCGGCAAGGCCGAGATGCTGGATTTCCTCCGCGGCAAAATCGTCAAATGGTGGATGCCCGACGACGTGATCTTCGTGAACGAAATCCCCCACACCGCGACCGGGAAAATCCTGAAAATGGCGCTGCGCGAGCAATTCCGGGATTACCGTTTGCCGTCCGCGGCCGAATAAGCCACAAGCAAGCATGATCCGCCGAAGATTGTACGTCGAAGTGCGCGTGTCGAAGCTCGCGACCTGGAGCCGCAGGATCGCGATTTTCGCGATCCCCGTGGTGTTGATCGCGATCGGCATGAACCGGCTGAGCCTCGTCGAGTACAAGGTCGCGGTCGCGGCTTTGGTCGCGGGTTACGCGGTGGCGGGCTTCGCGCTTGCCGTTGCGGCCTGCGCCTTCATCGTGATCTGGAACGAAGGTCTGCGCGGCCTCGGGCGCGCGTTTACCGCCGCGATAATCGGAATTTTGATCGTTGGCTGGCCGCTCGTCACCGTCGCCCGCAGCGCGACTTTGCCGGCAATATCCGACATCACGACCGACGTGAACGACCCGCCGCAATTCGTGGCCGTCGCCCAGGCCCGCCCGCGCGGATCGAATCCGGTGCGCTATCCCGCCGAAAATCCGCGCCAGCAGCACGCCGCCTATCCGGGCGTGAAGGCGTTTGACGTCGAAGCCAATCCCGACGAGATCTTCAACATGATCATGGGCATCGTCGAGAAGCGCGGCTGGCGCGTGCTCGATAACGTATCGCCGCGTGGCGGCGAGCGCGACGGGCGCATCGAAGCGGTCGCGCGCACGCTGATCATGGGCTTCCGCGAGGACATCGTCATTCGCGTGCGCAGCAGCGACAAGGGCGTGCGGATCGATATGCGCTCCGCCTCGCGTTACGGCGATCGTGATTTCGGATCGAACGCACGCCGCATCGAAACCTTCATGGCCGATTTCGCCGACACCCGCCGGCGCTCGATGCACTAGAGCACGATCCGGAAAAGTGGCTACCGGTTTTCCGAAAAGATCGTGCTCAAAAAATAAAGAATCAGGCGAGCCGAAAACGCGAAGCGAGGGACGGCACGCCGCTATCGGCGATCACGAGTTTCCGCGCCACGAGATCCTCGAGCTGCGCGAAGGTCATGAGTGCGGCCGCACCCGCGAGCTTCGGATTGAGCCCGATATAAATCGCGCGCACGAGCGAGGGGATGTCCGTCTCGCCGCGCTCGAGTGAGCGAAGGATTGCGGTCTCGCGCGCGTCGCGGTGCGCGATATAGCGATCGACGAAAGCGGGCGCATTGCGCACCGCCGGCCCGTGACCCGGAAAATAGATCGTCTCGGGGCGCCGTTTCAGCTTGTGCAGCGAGTGCATATAGGCGTGCATCTCGCCGTCGGGCGGCGCCACAATCGAGGTCGACCACGCCATGACGTGATCGCCGGAGAACAGAATGTCGGTTCCCTTCAGCGCATAGACGGCATGGTTCATTGTGTGCCCCGGCGTCAGCACCGTTTCGAGTACGTAGCCCTTGCCGTTGATGAGATCGCCGTCCTTCACGCGCACATCCGGCATGAAATCCATATCGCCGCTCGCATCCAGCCGGGTTTTTTCGTCGATCTGGAACGGCCGGGCCGCCCGATGCGGCCCTTCGCCGAAGGTTTTGGCGCCGGTTGCGGCCTGAATGGCGCGCGCCCCCGGCGAATGGTCGCGATGCGTGTGCGTGATGACGATCTGTGCGACCCGCTCGTTTTTCACGGCATCCAACACGGCTTCGGTATGCGCCGGAAGATCGGGGCCGGGGTCGATGATCGCAACTTCACCGGTCCCGACGATATAGGAGCAGGTGCCGGTGAAGGTGAACGGTCCGGGATTGGGCGCGACGATGCGCCGGACGAGCGGGGCGATTTGGTCGGCCTGTCCCGCGGGGACATCGAAATTGCGATCAAAGGGAATGTCGTCGGCCATGAGTGCCCCTAACTACAGCGAAAGGCGCAGTTATATCAGCTTAGGTGACCTGTTCTTCGCAACTGCAATGAAGGGGCCTACGGGTTCCCGCAAGTCTATTGACGAGGCGGGCCGATTGCGTTCTCATTTCAGGGCAAGATTGAAGCCGCCGTTCCCAGGGGCTAACCCTCTCAGAAAAATTGACGGCAAGATCATGCGGCGTGCGCGTGAGCGCGCGCCAATCAGGGAATCAAGGAAACGTATCCGTACAACCGCGTTACTCTCGAACTCAAGGATGGGGAAAGTTTATGGCTTCAGGTACCGTAAAGTGGTTCAACGCCCAAAAGGGATATGGGTTTATTCAGCCGTCGGACGGCGGGAAGGATGTGTTCGTGCACATCAGCGCCGTCGAACAGGCGGGGCTTTCGAACCTCGCGGAAGGCCAAAAAATCCAATATGACGTCGTGACGACGGATCGCGGCAAGACGGCCGCCGGAAACCTGAAAGCGCTGTGAGCCGGTGCGGCGCTCGCCGCATAAAGCTCGCTAAGCTGAAGGCAATCGAGAATGCGGCACGCTCCATCGCGCCGCATTTTTCATTTGGGCTGTCGCTTTCGGCCGATGGGGTGGAAAATGGTCGGAGTGGCAGGATTCGAACCTGCGACCCCCTGCTCCCGAAGCAGGTGCGCTACCGGGCTGCGCTACACTCCGGCCGCGGTTGCTTTAGCAGGCGGCGATAAGTAAGCGCAAGCGTTGCGAATATCGAACCGAAAGGCTAACGCTTGCGCCGTGCCGCATATTGGGGCGTAGCCAAGTGGTAAGGCACCGGATTTTGATTCCGGCATTCGGAGGTTCGAATCCTCCCGCCCCAACCAGGCAACGTAGTCTCTGGTAAAGACTCCTGATTGATCGAGCAGCCGGCAGCCGCGCTCGTCGAGAGCTGCGCGCGTCCTGACTCGAAAGAACGCATCCTGCAATATCGAAGCAGCGAAAAACCGCGATAGCGGCCGATCAGCCCGCCTTCGGATATTTTGCCGGCCGTTTATCGAAATCGCTCACGGTAGCGGCAAGCAGGGCGATTTTCTTGGCGATCGGGCGAATGCCCTCGGTCGATGAGGTGGCCGTAAATTCGACAGGCCCGAAGCGAGGCTTGGTTTCGATCACCCGAAGACGCTTCGCCTTGATCTCATGGGCGTAAAAATCCTGCGGCAGAAGCGTGATGCCGAGTCCCGCCGCAGCGAGCGATGCCGCAACACCGAGACTCTTGCATGTGTCGATGCGGCGAAAATTTGCATTTCCCGCATAGAACCAGTCTTCGATCGACTTGTAGTGGTAAGACTCTTGCGACAAGCCGATGATCGGAAAATTCTGAAGGTCGCGCGGTTCGAGCGTCCGCTTCGGCAGTGGCAGTTTGGGGCTCGCCATCCATGAAAATTTTACGGTGCCCAGCGAAATGGGGCTTGCGTTGTAACCGGCGACACGCCCCGGCGTCAGAATAAGATCGAGTGTTCCCTGGTTCAGGCGGTTGACCAGATCTTGCGTCAGCGCCTCATCCAGTTCGAGCGAGATTTTCGGATAGTGTTCGTGCACGGCTTTCACAAGCCGGGGAAGCCACGTCAGCGAAATCATTTCGACGACGCCCATGCGCAAAACGCCTTGCGTCGCGCTTTCGTCGGCGACCCGGAGGCGCATTTCCGCCGAGATGCGCAATATTTCTTCCGCATAGCGCAATAATTCGCGGCCTTTCGGCGTCAGCCGCGCCGTCCGCTGCACGCGGTCGAACAGCGCGACGCCGAAATCGCGTTCGATTTCCAGAATGCGCATTGAAACGGTCGATTGCGTCGCGTTCATGCGCTCCGCGGCGGCGGAAAAACTGCCGAGCTTCGCCGCCCAGTAGAATGTTTCGATCTGACGCAGGTTCATGCGCCCCTCTTGCTGCGAGATCGTACATCAATTTTTTTGAATTAGAATAGTAAAAAAATATCGTTTGTATTGATGCCGCTCGCACCGAATAATTTGCCCATGAACATGATGGGGATCATCGTGGAGAAGCGGCCGCAAGATCGAACCCTCAATCTCCGGGTTCGGGCAATCCGGCACGAGACGCCGGATATCGCAGCTTTCGAGCTCGTCGATCCCGAGGGCCGGGAACTCCCTCCTTTCACAGCCGGCGCGCATATCGATGTGCGGGTGGCCGACAAGATTCAGCGGCAGTACTCGCTTTGCAACGATCCGGGCGAGCGCCATCGTTACGAGATCGCCGTCCTGAAGGAGCGGAACGGGCGCGGCGGTTCCCTCGGGATGCACGCGATCGCGGAAGGGCAATCGCTCTCGGTCTCCTCGCCGGTCAATCGCTTTCCCCTCGCGGGCCGGGAAGCGCGATTTCATCTCTTATTGGCGGGCGGCATTGGCGTTACGCCAATGATGGCGATGATCGCGGAGCTCGAAGCAAAACAGCGCCCGTGGAAAATGCATTACTGCACGAAGAGCCGGGAAGGCTCCGCATTCATGAACCGGCTCGAGCCTTTCATCGCCGCGAAAAAAGTGGAAGTGCACCACGACAATGGCGATCCGAAAAAAGGCCTCGATATCGCGCGCGCGGTGAGCGCATTCGAAATCGGAACGCATCTTTATTTCTGTGGGCCGCCGGGGTTTATGAGCGCCGCCAAGAATGCGGTCGGTGCTTGGCCGCCGCACAATGTTCACAGCGAGTATTTCGAAGCGCCCGATGACCGGCCGCCCGCCACGAGCGGCCCGTTCCAGATCAAAATCAAAAGCACCGGGCAGGTTTACGAGGTGCCGGTCGGGAAAACGATCATATCGGTGTTGCGCGAAAACGGTTTTGATATCGCGACCGATTGTGAAGATGGTTACTGCGGCACCTGCATCACCCGATACGTCGAAGGCGAGCCGGAGCACCGCGACACGGTGCTGAGCGAAGGCGAGCGCAAAAGTTACGTCATGGTGTGCTGCGCGCGGTCGAAGAGTCCGCTCTTGGTGCTGGATCCATAAACGATGAAAGCGAAATCAAACTTCCGGCGAAATGGGAGAGAAAAATGATACCGACTGCTGTCGTCCGTAACGCTTGGTACGTGGCCGGGCTCTCCGCGGACTTTCCGAAGGAGAAGCTGACGGGGCAGGTGATCGCAAAGCGTCCGATGGTGATCTGGCGTACGAAAGACGGCGATGTTGTCGCCTACGACGATCGCTGCTCGCACAAGCGCTTTCCGCTGTCGAAGGGCCGCTTGATGCCCGACGGTACGCTGGAATGCGCGTATCACGGGCTGCGTTACGACACGTCGGGAAAATGCGTAATGATTCCCTCGCACCCCACCGGGCCAATTTCGCCGCAAGCGAAGGTGATCGGCTTCCCCGTGATCGAACAGGACGGCTTCGTCTGGGTCTGGCCGGGCGATCTCGCGCTGTCGGAAAAGCGGAAGCCACCTCGGCTTCCCGAATGCAATGACCCGAAATGGGAAAGCATCCAGGTCGGCCCGATGAAAGTGCCGGCGAATTACCTGCTTCTGGTCGAAAATCTTCTCGACATCACGCATTTCTACCCGCTGCACGACGGCAACATCGGCGACCTCGCCAACAGCTCGATTCCGATCGAACTCGAAGAAGGCGAGGTAGATGGAAATAAATACGTGATGACCGTCCGGAAAACGAAGGATTACAAGCAGCCGCCGTACTACATCGACTGGTTTCACTATCCCGTCGTCGATCGTCATCACACGCATTGCATGATGAGCCCGGCGGTTACCCGCGTCGTGATGCGCAACCAGCCGCCCGGCAAGCTCAATGAGCGGAAAGGCGAGCGGGAATATCCCGGCCGTCTGGGGATCGAAGAGGACGAGCGCGGATATGTACTCGTTCACACCCACACGCCGATCGATGAAAACAGCCACGTCTGGCGCGTGCTGGTGAATTCGCCGGCGCACCACATGTCGCACGGCGATCCGAACAAGTCCGCGACCAAACGGATCGCTGAGATGTTCCCCACCGTCGCCGCGGAAGACGAATGGGCGCTCGAGCAACAGCATCATATGTTCCAATATCCCGACGAGGGATATTGCGAAGTCTTCCTGAAGCCCGATCTCGCATTGCGCCGCGCACGAAAGATTTTCGCCGACCTTGTTCGCGAGCAAGAAAACCTGATGCCGGCACAGGCGGCGGAGTGAGGTGAAGCAGGAGCGATAAATCGATAGACCAAATTTACCAAGACAGGCTGGCACTGCGCTTGGCGCGGTGTCAGTCTGAACTTTCAATACTCGCCTGAAAAAAGACCGAAGCCGGACGAAAACAACGGCGCGGGAGGAACGGGAGGGGATTGTGTTAAGCGTGACGGGTGTAACCAAAGCGTTCGGCGGCATCGCGGCGCTTCGCGATGCCGAATTCGTTGCCGATTCGCGCCGCATCACCGGGATTATCGGCCCCAATGGCGCCGGTAAAAGCACGCTGCTGTATGTCGTCGGCGGCTTGATCGCGCCCGATTCCGGCCGCGTCGAACTCGACGGCGAAGACATCACCGCGCTGCCGTCTTATCGGCGCGCGCATCTCGGCCTCGTCCGCACCTTTCAGATTTCCCGCGAACTCTCCGAACTCACCGTTCTCGAAAATTTGCTCTTTGCCCGCCCTGGCCAGTCGGGAGAAACGATCTGGAAGAACTTTCTTTTGTCCGGACGCGTCAAGGAAGAGGAAGAGGAGGCGATTGAGCGCGCTTGTGCGATCCTCGAACGAGTAGGGCTGCGCAATCTTGCCGACAACCCGGCGCGCGCTTTGTCGGGCGGGCAGAAAAAGCTTCTCGAACTCTGCCGGGCGATGATGATCGACCCCAAGATCATTTTGCTCGATGAGCCGGGCGCCGGCGTTAGTCCGCCAATGCGCGTGCAGATCTCGGAGGTGATCAAGTCCCTGCGCGACGAGGGGGTCACCTTTGTCATCATCGAGCACGACATGGATATGATCGCGCGTCTTTGCGATCGCGTTTACGTCTTCGCCGAAGGTAAAAATCTCACCGAAGGCTCATTTTCGGAAATCATAGCCGATCAGCGCGTCATCGACGCTTACCTTGGGGGACTCGATTGACCGCGCCCATCCTGCTCAGGACCAAGGACATCGCGGCCGGCTATGGCGGCGGCGACATCATTTCCAATATTTCGGTCGATGTCGAAGAAGGAAAAATCTTCACGGTGATCGGGCCGAATGGTTCCGGCAAAAGTACTTTCATCAAGGTTTTAGCGGGGCTCCTGCGCGCACGGGTCGGCGGCATCACCATAAAAGAAGAGCAAATTGCTCCGCTCGCGGCGCCGGAACGCGTGGCTAAAGGGATCGCCTATGTGCCGCAGGAATATAACGTCTTCGCGAATCTGACGATCGACGAGAATCTCCGCCTCTCGACGGAATTCCTGAAGCGCGATCGCCGCGCGACCGGCGAGCAGCGCGAACGCGTTCTTGGCATGTTTCCCGAAATCGCGACACGGCTGAAATTGCGCGCCGGCTACCTGTCGGGCGGTCAGCGGCAGATGCTCGCTTTTGCCTGCGCGATGATGGCGGCTCCTGTCGTTCTGTTGCTGGACGAGCCTTCAGCCGGACTTTCGCCGAAATTCGTCACCGAGATTTTCGACCGTATCAAGGCCGTCAACGAAACCGGCCTCACGGTCGTGATGATCGAGCAGAACGTCAAAGAAGCGCTGCGAATCGCGGACACGGTCTTGGTGCTCGTCGGCGGCGCGACGCGGCTTTTCGTGCCCGCTTCCGAAATCGGATCGACGCACGATCTGCACAAACTATTCCTGGGGTAACGGACATGGCCGCGCAATATATTCTCAATGGATTCGTCAGCGGAATGATCCTCGCGCTTCCGGCCGTCGCGCTCACCTTAGTCTACGGCATTCTGAAGTTCCCGAATTTCGCGAGCGGCGCGATGCTGACGGCCGGCGCCTATCTCGCGCTGATCTTCAACGTTTATTTCGGCATGTCGCTTCTATGGGCGGCGATCGTCGGCTCGGTGATTTTTGCGTTTATCGCCGTCGGAATCGATCAGGCGGTTTTCAGGCAATTGCGCGACCGGACATCGATAACGCTTCTCGTTTGCTCGATGGGCGTTTCGTTCGTGCTCGAAAATATCGCGCGCTTTATTTTCGGCAACGGAGCGCGAAGCTACGATTTGGCGATTGCCCGCCCGAAGCATTTTCTCGGCCTGCGGATCAACAACGAACAAATCATCACGGCGGTCACGGTGATCGCGGCGATGATCGTTGTTTATTTAATTCTTCGTCATACCGCGCTCGGCCGCGCGATGCGCGCGGTCGCCGACAATCCGTCGCTTGCCGCCGCGCGCGGCATTCGGCGCGAAAGCATCGTGCGCTGGACGTGGGGCATCACCGGTTGCTTGACGGCGGTCGCCGGCGTTCTCGCGGGCATGGATCGCGCGATCGATCCTCTTCTGGGCTGGAATTATATCGTTTCAACTTTTGCCGCCGCAATTCTTGGCGGCCTCGGCAATCCGGTTGGCGCCGTGATCGGCGCTCTCGTGGTCGGAGTTGTCGAAGAGACATCGACATTGTTCATGCCGCCGAACTACCGTCAGATTGTGAGCTTTGCCGCCATCGCACTCCTGCTGATTTTGCGCCCGCAAGGCCTCTTCGGCGTGGCGCGGATCAAGAAGTAACGAGGAGCGCAATGGTTTCCTATCTCGTCACCATTCTTAGTCTCGTAGCGATCATCTCGATTCTCGGGCTCGCGCTGAATTTGCAGTGGGGCCTGTGCGGGATGGTGAATTTCGGAATTGCGGGATTTTTCGCGCTCGGCGCCTATACGGCGGCGCTTGTCGCACTTGCCGGCGGGGGAACGTTCCTCGCGACTCTCTGCGCGGCGATCGTTTGCAGCATTGCTTGCGCGATCGTTGCGCTCGTTTCGTTGCGTCTCTCCGATGAATATCTTGCGATTTTGACGCTCGGCTTTGGCGAAGTGGTGCGGCTCGTGGTGTTGAACGAAGAGTGGCTCACCCACGGATCGCTCGGTCTTCCGGGCATTCCTCGCCCGTTCTGGAACTGGATTCCTGAGGATCAGTATGAATACTGGTTTTTAGGATTGCTCGGCGTCGTAATCCTCCTGCTCTATCTGGCTCTTGAAAGGTTGTTGCGCTCGCCGTTCGGGCGCGCGATCCGCGCTGTGCGTGAAGACGATGTCGTTGCGGCGACGCTGGGCAAGGACGTCGTCAAGCTGCGGGTAAAAGTGTTCGCGCTCGGCGGGGTCATCATCGGGATCGCGGGCGCGTTTCATTCTTTTTACATGACCTATATCGACCCGAGTCAGTTCTCGGCAATTCTCACGGCCTATGTGTTCATGGCCGTGATCGCGGGCGGCCGTGGTTCGAATAGCGGGCTTCTGCTCGGCTCCGTCGGGTTGATGGCGGTGATCGAAGGAACGCGCTTCCTGAAAGACTTCTTGAATGTCTTTGACGCAACGCAGCTCTCGGCGATCCGCCTTATCTTGATTGGTCTTGGCCTGATCCTGCTTCTTATTTTCAGGCCGCAAGGCTGTTTCGCGGAATATCGGCTCAAGGTCAAAAAGCCGGCGCCAGAGCCGCGCAAGACTGCGGCGCAAACCAAAACGAGCACGACATAGGAGAGGCCATGGCACGCGTGAGACTCATTCCTTCCACCGAATTGCCTCCCGATCTCGCGCGCAACTACGAGGAGTTCGCCTCCGGCTACGGGCCGTTTCGCAATCAGGCGGCGGTGATGTCACATGTGCCTATCGCAGCGAAGCATCTGATGCAGATGCTGATGGAGCTCAAAGGCGCGCAAAACATCAACTGGCGTTATGTCGAGCTTGCAATCGTCGTCACATCCAAGCTCAACGCCTGTCATTACTGCGTCGCGCATCATATCGAGCCGCTGAAAGTGCAGGGCCTTTCGCAGGAGGCGATCGATGCGCTTCCGGAATATCACGCCGAACTCGACGATGTTGACCGCTTGGTGGTCGATTACACCATCGCCGTTACAAAAAATGCGCAGCGCGTTCCGCAGACGATGTTCGATCGCTTGCGATTGCGCTTCAGCGAAGCGGAGATCGTCGAACTCACGTTGCGCATCGCACTTTGCGGGTTCTTCAATCGCTTCAACGACGCACTGCAAATCGACGACGAATTACTGACGGAAATGAACGCGGCCGGATAAGGCCCAACAACAGCAACTGGGAGGAATACGTCATGACGAAAACCGGAAATTCGATTCACCGTCCTATCAAGCGGCGGGCTGTCTTGCGAGGCATTGCCGCAGCGGGCGGTTTTGCCGCCACTGCGCCTTATCTCAACTTCAGCTACGCGGCCGGCGAAGACATCAATATCGGCGTTCTGCTGCCCTTTACGGGCTCGCAAGGCGCGTATGGCCCCGATATGCGCAAAGCCGCGGATATCTCGGCAAAGAAAATCAACGATGCCGGCGGAATTCTTGGCGGACGCAAATTCAAGCTCTTTTTTGAAGACGACGAGTCGAGCCCGACCGCGGGACTGGCCGCGACCAAAAAACTTCTCGAGATCAACAAATGCGTTTCTGTCATCGGCATCTGGGGAAGCCCCATCGCGATGGCGATCAAGCCGGTGCTGGTCAGCTCCAATACCTGCATGATGGTGTCAGGTGCCGCGAACGCGATCACCGCCGGCGACACCAAAGGCCTCGTCTTCCGCTACCAGGCCAAGGCCACGAATTGGGGATCGGGCATGGCGCAAGCGATGGTCTCGCGCAAATACAAGACCGTCTCAATTCTTGCGCAGCAAAATGCCTTCGTGATCCCAATGATCGAACCCGCGAAGAAAGTATTCGAGAAAGCGGGCGTGAAGGTGCTTGATACGGTGATCTACAATCCCGATCAGCCGTCATACCGGGCGGAAGTGCAGCGCATATTCGGGGCGAACCCGGCTCCGGACGCGGTGATGTGTCTCGGCCTCCTTACGGATTTCGTTTCGATCGTGCGCGAAACCACCCGTCTCGATGCGAAGAGCAAGATCATGGCGCTCTCGATTATGGCGGACGCGGAAGGGCAATTCCTGAAAGCGGTGGGGCCCGATGTCGCGGAAGGAATCGAGCATTTCCAGCCGTCGCCACCGCTCACGAGCCCGAGCTACAAGAAATTTCAAAAACTCATGGGCGGCGACGAAAACACGATCTACCTGTTCGCGAGCAATACCCACGATCAGATCTGCACCCTCGCGATGGCGATGGAAAAAGCGAAAAGCACCGACTCGCTGGTGTTCACAAATGAAATCCGCGCGGTCTGCAATCCGCCCGGAGAGATGGTGAACGACGTGATCGATGCGCTCACGAAGATTCGCGCCGGAACGAAAATCAATTTCGACGGTGCCGGCTCTTCCTGCGACTTCGACAAGCAGGGCGATCAGATCAACCGCTCGTACGCGGTCTTCAAAATCATCAAGGGGAAACAAGTGCTCCAGGATGTAATCAAAGAGCCCGAGGTCGTTCTCTAATCGCGACGGAGTCCCGCGGCGATAACGTCGCCGCGGGAGATTCCGGTCATCGTGCATAAGCGAGCGTTGCCTGCGAAAAGGAAAGCAGTCGCACGCATCTAACGAAAAGGAGGATGAAATGGCCGATAAATTGCACCCCAGTATTGACGGCGGTCTGCCAAAGGAAAATGGAAACTTCGATGGCGGCACGCTCACCTGTAACTGCACGAGCGATCCGGTGAAGGTAAAAATAAAAGGCCAGATCGCGCATAATCACGCTTGCGGCTGCACCAAATGCTGGAAGCCGAAAGACGCGGTTTTCTCGATGGTCGCTGTCGTTCCGCACGAAAATGTGTCGGTGCTTGAGAACGCCGGCAAGCTGAAGATCGTTGACGAAGCCGCGCTCATCCGCCGGCACGCTTGCACGAAATGCGGTACGCACATGTACGGAACCGTCGAGCGCGATCATCCCTTTAAGGGGCTCGACTTCATTCATCCTGAATTGTTCGACAAGCCGGGCTGGTCGCCTCCCGGTTTCGCTGCTTTCGTCTCCTCCATCATCGAAAGCGGAGTCGACCCGAAGCGTATGGACGGTATTCGAGGTCGGCTCAAATCGGCCGGACTCGAGCCTTATGACTGCTTGGCGCCGGGCTTGATGGATTACATCGCCACCTGGACAGCAAAAAAGACAGGCGTTATCTCGGCCTAAAACAGAATATTCGCAGAGTTCGTAATTAAAGCTCGCGATGATCCAATCGGCTGGTTACAGTCGTTTAGCCGGCCGATTGCCTTAGTAAGAATATAATCCACTATCGGAAGATCGGTTCGCACCAAATGAAGAAAAGCAATCGTGGCCCGCTCGAGGGCGTTCGTGTTTTGGAATTTGCCCAGATCGCCGCCGGCCCTTTTGCCGGCAGCCTGTTCGCCGACCTCGGCGCCGATGTCGTCAAGATCGAGCGGCCCGACGGCGGCGACGGCCTGCGCGAATGGCCGCCGATCATCGTCGGCGACGGGGGCGAGCGATTCAGCGGCAATTTCGTCTCGGTCAATCGCAACAAGCGCAGCGTCACGATCGATCCGAAGGATCCGGCGCAGCTCGCCGACCTATATCGCCTGGTCGAGAGCGCCGACATTTTTATCGAGAATTTTCGCCCCGGCGTGATGAAGCGCCTCGGCCTCGACTACGATACGCTGCGCAAGAAAAACCCGCGCCTCGTTTATTGCTCGATCACTGGCTACGGCCAGACCGGACCCTACGCGCTGAAAGGCGCTTTTGATGTCACAGTCCAGGCAATCAGCGGTGTGATGAGCGTGACGGGAGAGGAGGGACGCGATCCGGTGAAATGCGGCGTTCCGGTCGGCGATTTTGTCGCCGGCCTTTACGCCGCTTACGCCTCGATCTCCGCCGTGCATTGGGCGAAGAAAAGCGGCAAGGGCACGTTCATCGATTGCTCGATGCTCGGCTCGCTGCTCGGCATCGCCGCGTTGCAAACCAGCGAATATTTCGGCACAGGCGTTGCGCCGAAAAGATTCGGCTCGGCCCATCCGCGCAACGCGCCGTATCAGGCCTTCAACGCGCAGGACCGCGCGTTTGCGGTCGCCGCCGGCAACGACAAGCTCTGGCAATCGCTTTGCAATGTCGTCGGGCGCAAGAATTTGCCGTCAGACCCGCGCTTCGTCACGCAGGCCGGCCGCATGAAAAACCAGAAGGCGCTCGCGGCAATTCTAGCGCCGATTTTCAGGCAGCGGCCGGCGGATCAGTGGATCGCCGAGCTCGATGCGCTCGGCGTCCCGTGCGCGCCGGTGTTCGATTACGCGGAAATCCTCGCCGACAGGCACGTCGACCACATGCGGATCGTGCGCGAGATCCTGCTGCCAAACGGCGCCACGACCAAGACCGTCGGTTTCCCGATCGGGATGTCGGAGTTTCAGTTCGATATCACCCGCCCGCCGCCCGCTCTCGGCGAACACAACGAAGAGGTTCTCGCCGAATGGGGCGCGAAAAATAAAATGGAGGCTTGAACCGTTTTATTTCGGAAGTCTGACAATATGAAATCCACCGATGAACTGAAGATCGAGCGGCAGGGCGCGGTCTTGAAGCTCACCCTGATGCGGCCGTCGCGCGCCAATGCGCTGGGCGAGAGCCTGGTTGAAACGCTGCTTACGGTGCTCGACAAAGCCGAACAGGAGGAAGTGCGGCTCGCCGTTTTCGCGGGTGAGGGCAAACATTTCTGTTCCGGCTTCGATCTCGGCGATCTGGAGACCGCGCGCGATGCCGATCTCGTGTATCGCCTGCTGCGGATCGAGACGCTGCTGCAGCGGGTTGCCCATGCGCCGTTCGTCACGCTCGCGCTCGCGCATGGCCGCGTCGTCGGCGCCGGCGCGGATTTGTTCTGCGCCTGCAGCGAGCGCGTGACGTCGCCTGGAGCGACCTTCCGCATGCCCGGCTGGCGCTTCGGCATTGCGCTTGGGACGCGTCGCTTGGCGGGGCGCGTCGGCGCGGATAAGGCGCGTTCTATCCTGCTCGAGAGCCGGACATTTTCCGCCGAGGAGGCACTTGCGATCGGATTTGCGACGGCGGTGGTGCCGGAAGCGGACTGGCCTGCGATTTTGGAGAATAGCGCTCGTCGCGCGCAAGTCCTCGATCGGGAATCGGTCAGGAGCTTGTTGCATTTCACGATCGCCGACACGCGCGCGGCCGATATGGCAGCGCTTGTTGAAACCGGTTCACGGCCCGGGTTGAAAGAGCGCATCGTCCAATATCGTGAAAGTCAGAAAGCGCGATAAGGCACTTCCCTGCACCGGAAAATCGAAATCAGGCTCGAACACATCTTTCGCTGGATTTGATTTCCGATATGGCAACGCTGGCAAAATCGCCAGCGCTCAACTAACATTCTACTTGGACCACTTAATGAATGCTTGGGTCATGCCCCTGCCGGATGTACCGAAAGGCGCGTGTAATCCGTTATGGTAACACCTATTGAATACGGCGTTCCCACCGATCGATGCGGCCTCTAGCTTCGTGGCGGGTGATATCTCGCGACTTTCGGCTTGGGCAAAATAAGATGAGAAATTCCACGCTCTCTTCCACATTGGCGCGACGTCCCGGATTTTTGGTGCGGCGCCTTCATCAGATTTTTATCTCCATTTACATGCAAAATTGCCGGGAGTTTGGGACGACACCGGTACAGTCGAGCGTGATGCAGGTCCTCTTCAAGAAACCGGGAATGGACCAGGTGTCGCTCGCGGCGGAAATCGGCATGGATCGCGACACGACTTCGAACGTTCTCGGCCGCTTGGAGAAGCGAGGAATCGTAAAGAGAGCTGTCGATCAAACCGATCGGAGAAACAAGCGCGCGTCCTTGACGCCGATGGGCCGGGATATGATCACGAAAATGCGCCGGCAAATTCAGCTCACGCATGACAAGTTCCTCGAACCATTGAGTGCAGGGGAAAGAACGCGCTTCAAAAAAATGCTTTGCAAGCTTGTCGATGCCAATAACGATCTGGGCCGCACGAGGCTTGGACGTTCTAAAGAGTGAGCAACGGCGGAGCGGAAGCGCCTAAATTTCGCTCTTGTTCGAAATCTGGCTCAAGGCCTAAGCTTGTTGGAAAAGGGCTTGCTTTTTAGGCCCTAATCGTCAGTATACTGATCAATTATAATTCAGCACAAAGCCGAGCGAAGACAACGCAAGAAGGAAAAAATCAGCACCCCCAAACGAGGAGTTCCGATATGGCTACCCGAGTCCTTAAAGGAAGCCTTTTTTCGATCGCCAAGCTGATCGCGCTGACAGCGATCTTGTTCGTAATGCAGCCGATAAATCGATCCTCGGCGGAAGTCCAGGAGCTTCGTCTCGCCCGCCAGTACGGAATTTCGCACCTCCAGATGGCGCTCTTGGAGGAGTTGAAGCTGATCGAAAAAAACGCTCAGAAGTCGGGAATGCCAAACCTGAAAGTGAGCTGGAGCCGTTTCAGCGACGGTCCCGGAATGAACGAAGCGCTGCTCTCGGGGAATATCGATATTGCGAATGGCGGCCTCACGGCCCTGATCGTGCTCTTCGATAAGAGCCACGGCAATTTTGTAGGGCTCGCTCCATTAAGCTCGATGCCGGCGATCCTGATGACGCGATCGCCGAACGTCAAAAGCCTGAAGGACTTGAAGGAGACCGACAGGATCGCGCTCGTGTCACGGGTATCCATGCAAGCGATCATCTTGCGGATGTTCGCGGAAAAAGAGCTGGGTGCCGCGCATACCAATGATTTTGATCACCTGACCGTGCCGCTGCCGCACGTGGATGCGATGACCAGTCTGATCTCAGGGATAACCGAAATCACGGGTCATTTCACGGCGGCGCCTTACTACCAGCAGGAAGAAGCCGCGGGAATGCATCGCTCGCTAAACTCCTACGACGTGCTGGGCGGCCCGGCGACTTATAGCGTCACGTGGACGTCGAAAAAATTTATCGACAACAATCCAAAAACCGCCGCTGTGGTGCTGGCCGCGCTCAAGGAGGCGACCGATATCATCAAGAACGATCCGGCGCGTGCGGCACAGGCCTATCTCAAGGCCGAGCATTCAAAACTCGATCCGGGCCTGATCGAGAAGATCATTCGCGACCCGGAAAACGTATTCACCAACACCCCGCAACACACGATGAAATTCGTGAACTTCATGACGAAGTCGGGACAGGTCAAGCAGCCGCCGAAGACCTGGCAGGATCTGTTTCCTTTGATGCATGACAAGCCGGGAAGCTGAAGAGCAAAAAAGCCATGTAACAACGAGAGGGCGCGGCTGATGCCGCGTCCTCTCAAAGTTTTCAATACACCGAGGTAAAAATGCGCACACTGGTTGCGGGTAAATGGGTCGTCGGGTGGGATGGTCGTGGTCACACGCTTATTCCTAATGGCGTCGTTATTTTCGAGGGCCAGAAAGTTATTCACGTCGGAAGGTCGTTCGAAGGCCAAGTCGACCGGCGGATCGATGCGAGCGAAAAACTGGTGTCGCCCGGCTTTATCGATACGCATGTTCATTCCGGTCATCGCGCATCGCATCGTTTGATCTCCGACACCGGACGACCGCTTTATTTCGGGCAGCCTTTTCTCGAAATCAGCGTGCCGAAGGAAGGCAAAACGGTTTCCGGAGACCCGCGTTATCTCAAGCCCGGCGACAAGGAGCTGAACGCCGCACTTGAGCTGAACGCGGCTTTCACGACGGTGGAGTTGCTGCGAAACGGCGTGACGACCTTTGTGGAGTTCGGCAGCAATATCAGCATCCAGAAAGCGCTGTTCCAGCATCTGGAGCGTCTGGGCACGCGCGCCTATCTCGGACCGGGTTACGATTGCGGAAGATGGGTCGGCGATCCGAAGGGGCGCCTGAAAAGGGTTTTCGACCCCGAAGGAGGAATGCGCGGCCTGAAAGAAGCGGTCGAATTTATTCGCGAGCATGAAAACAAATACGATGGCCGCATAAAAGGCATCCTTGTCCCGCGCGAGGTCGAAACCTCGACGGTCGAGCTTCTGGAGCACACGCTTCGCCACGCCGATGAACTTCGCGTTCCGATGGCGACCCACGCCGCTTACAGCGTGCTCGAATTCCACGACGTCGTTCGCGAGCACCAGATGACTCCGATCGAGCTCTTGCGCGATGTCGGCATGCTGCGGCCGACGCTGAATATCGGACATGGCAACTTCATCGCGGAAGGGGAGAATCTGAATTATTCCGGCGGCCGCGACTTGCAGTTGATGGGCCACGCTCACTGCTCGATTTCGCACTGTCCGATCAACATTGCGCGCCGTGGCCGGGTGCTCAACGACTGGAAGAGCTATCGCGACGCCGGCGTGAATATTTCGATCGGTAGCGACACCTATCCTCGCGACATGATCATGAATATGCGGACCGCGTCCTTGATGGGGAAAATTGTCGGCCGCGATTATTTCAAGGCGCCGGCCAGCCAGGTATTCGAGGCGGCGACGGTCGGCGGGGCTCGTTCGCTGGGCCGCGAAGATCTTGGCCGGCTTCAGAAGGGCGCGCTGGCCGACATCGTCATCATCGACTTCAAGGGGCGGAATTCCCTTCGCTATGGGCCGGTGCGCGATCCGATCAAGAGCCTGGTCGAATGCGGCATAGGCGACGATGTCGACACCGTAATCGTCGATGGCCGCGTTTGCATGGAGAACGGTGTCATTCCCGGCGTCGACGTGCATCGGCTGGCAACGGACGCTCAGGCCGCAGGCGAGGCAATTTGGGAGACGTTGCACGAATGGGATCCGCGCGGACGCACCGCGCAGGAAGCCAGTCCGTGGTCTTTCCCGATTGCGACCGCCGGCTAAGCGCTCGCGGCTGTGTGGAACGCCGTGCGCCGCTCCACCTTGCAGATGTACCCGCAAGGAATGACCGAACGCAGCAACGCAGCGCCTTTCACCCGGCTTGAGAATTTGCCTGCTTTCGAGCAGATTTGCGCGGCGGCCGGCGGTTACGGCGAGCGCGTGGAAGATCCGGCGGAACTGCCCGCCGCGATCAAGCGGGCGTTGTCGGTCGTAAAAAACGAAGGCCGGCAAGCGTTGCTCAATGTGATCTGCGCCTCGTAATCGAAACCATGACCGACATCGATCCCGTACAGCTTACGCAGAAGTTAGTCGCCCTCGACACGATCAATCCGCCCGGACGCGAGCTCGCTTGCGTGGAAATGCTCGACGGCATTCTGTCCGGCGCCGGGATCAAGACATCGGTGCATCGGTTCGCCGACGGCCGCGCGAATTTGACGGCGACGCTGGGCGACGCCTCGGCGGGTCGGCCTCTCTGTTTCACCGGTCACGTCGACACCGTCCCGCTCGGCAATGCGCCGTGGAAATACGATCCTTTTGGCGGCGAGATTGTCGATGGCCGTCTTTACGGACGCGGCTCCACGGACATGAAAGCCGGCGTTGCCGCTTTTGTCGCCGCGGCCTGCGAGATCGCGCGCAATGGAAAAAGCGATGCGCGCGTGGTGCTGCTCATCACGGCGGGCGAGGAAACCGGCTGCGACGGCGCAAGCGAGCTGGTGAAATCGAAAACGCTTGAGCAAGGTGGGGCTTTGATCGTCGGCGAGCCGACATCGAACGTGCCGATGGTTGGTCACAAAGGAGCGTTGTGGCTGCGCGCGGTCGCGACCGGCGTCACGGCGCATGGCTCGATGCCGCATCTCGGCGTGAATGCGGCTTATAAAGCCGGGCGTGCGCTGAACAAGCTTGAAGCGTTTGAGTTCAATGAAGCGCCGCATCCTCATCTTGGCAAGGCGACCTTGAATGTCGGCGCCGTTCGCGCCGGCATCAATGTGAATTCGGTTCCTGACCGGGCGGAGATCGATATCGATATCCGCACGATTCCTTCGCTCCCGCACGCGCGCGTGAAGGAGCATCTGGCGGCTGAACTCGGTGACGAAATTTCGATGTCCCCGCTGGTCGATGTCCCCGCGGTATGGAGCGAGCCGGGGGATAAATGGATTGGCGAAGTGTTCGCAGTAGTCCGCGAAGTGACGGGGAAAGCTCCGTCGCCTTATGCAACCGTGCCTTACTTCACCGACGCGTCGGTTTTGAAACCGGCGCTTGGCGATCCGCCGACGATTATCCTTGGCCCTGGCGAAGCTTCCATGGCGCATCAAATCGACGAATACTGTTTCGTCGACCGCATCCGGGAAGCGACGGAAATCTACGCAAAGCTGATGCAGCGCTGGAAACCGTGATCGTTTAGCGCGCGAGATAACGGCCAGATCACAAGCCGCCCCGAACGATTCCATCGGCAATCGAGAATGGAAAACGCGCAGCACTCGTGCTGATTGAGCACGAACAGTGTTGCCGATCATGAATCGCGTCTGCGCAGCCGCGCCAGCGCGTTGTCGTCAACGATTTCGGCCGCTGATCGCGGTGAAGGAGATCGGATGGCAAAGCCGATGATCTATAACGATCCGCCCGTCGCGAAGAACGCGCCGATCGCGGACGAGGTCAAATATACCACTTGTTATATGTGTGCCTGCCGCTGCGGCATCAAAGTCAGCCTGCGCGACGGCGCGATCCGTTACATCGAAGGCAACCGCCGCCATCCGGTGAACCGCGGCGTGCTTTGCGCCAAGGGTTCGGCCGGCATCATGCAGCACTATTCGCCGGCGCGGCTGAAGAAGCCGCTCTTGCGCACGGGCGAGCGCGGCAAAGGCGAATTTCGCGAGATCGAGTGGGAAGAGGCGCTCGGCATCGCCGTCGGCTGGCTCGGCAAGATTCGCGGGAGCGACCCGAAGAAACTCGCCTTTTTCACCGGCCGCGATCAGTCGCAGGCGCTCACCGGCTGGTGGGCGACGCAATTTGGCACGGCGAATTACGCCGCCCATGGCGGCTTTTGCTCAGTCAACATGGCGGCGGCCGGTCTCTACACCGTCGGCGGCTCGTTCTGGGAATTCGGCGAGCCCGACTGGGATCGTACGAAATATTTCATGCTGTTTGGCGTCGCCGAAGATCACGACTCAAACCCGATCAAGATCGGCCTTGGAAAGCTCAAGCGCCGCGGCGCGAAGGTCGTCTCGATCAATCCGGTGCGCACCGGCTATTCCGCGATCGCCGACGAATGGGTCGGCATTCGCCCCGGCACCGACGGCCTCTTTATTCTGTCGATTGTTCACGAGTTACTCCGTGCCGGTAAAATCGACGCCGATTATCTCGCGCGCTATACCAATTCCTCCTGGCTCGTCATTCAAGACGAAGGCGCGGCCGACGATGGCCTCTTTGCGCGCGATAATGAAGGAGCGCCGCTCGCTTATGATCGCAAGGCGCAAAAAATTGTCAGCGCACTCGATCCGTCCGCGCAACCGAGCCTTGCCGGAGAATACAAACTCGCGGACGGCCGCCGCGCGGTTCCGGCTTTCACCTTGATCGCAAAGCGTTATCTCGACGAGCAATATTCTCCCGAGGTTGCCGCCGTGCAGACCGGCGTGCCGGTCGAAACGATCAAGCGTATCGCCGCCGAGCTCGCGCACGTCGCCTTCGAACAGGAGATCGTGGTCGAGCAGCCGTGGACCGATTGGGCCGGTCGGCGGCACGAGAAAATGATCGGCCGGCCGATCAGCATTCACGCGATGCGCGGAATCTCCGCGCACTCAAACGGCTTTCACACCTGCCGCGCGCTGCACTTCCTGCAGGTGCTCCTCGGCGCGATCGATACACCCGGCGCTTTCCGCTACGAGCCGCCTTATCCGAAACCGATTCCGCCGGCGATCAAGCCCGCCGCGCCCGTCAGCTCCGGCCAGCCGCTCAAGGGCTCGGCGCTCGGTTTTCCGCAAGGGCCGGAAGATTTGCTGGTCGATGAGCAGGGCGATCCGCTCCGCATCGACAAGGCGTTTTCGTGGGAAGCGCCGCTCGCCGCGCACGGCATGCTGCACACGGTGATTGCGAACGCGCACCGCGCCGATCCGTATCCGATCGACACTCTATTCCTGTACATGGCCAACATGGGCTGGAACTCCGCGATGAACACCGCGGAAACCATGACCATGATGACCGACAAGAATCCCGAAACCGGTGAGTATCGCATCCCGCGCATCATCTATTCGGATGCCTACTACTCCGAGATGGTCGCTTACGCCGATCTCGTGCTGCCGGACACGACCTATCTTGAGCGCTACGATTGCATCTCGCTCCTCGACCGCCCGATCAGCAATGCCGAAGGCGCTGCCGACGCGATCCGCCAGCCGGTGGTGAAGCTTGATCGCGACGTGCGCCCGTTCCAGGACGTGTTGATCGATCTTGGAACGCGGCTGAAACTGCCGGGCTTCGTGAAAGAAGACGGCACGCCGAAATATCCTGGTTTCTTTCCGGACTACATGGTCAATCACGAGCGCAAGCCGGGCGTCGGCATGCTCGCCGGCTGGCGCGGCGCGAATGGCGGCGACAGCGGCATCGGCGGGATCAACCCGAACCAGCTCGATCGCTATATCGAGAACGAGTGTTTCTGGGAAACCGGAATCCCGCACGAGGCGCATTACTTCAAGCCGTGGAACGCCGCCTATCTCAAATGGGCCGTCGAAATGGGTTTTCTTGACAAGCCGGAGCCGATCTTCATTCAGCTTTATAGCGAAGCGCTGCAAAAATTCCGCCTTGCCGCGCGCGGCCATGGCACGGTTCCGCTCCCGGAGCGGCATAAAGCGCGCGTCGAAAAATATTTCGATCCGCTGCCGGTCTGGTACACGCCGTTCGAGGAAGAAGATTCGGGCAGCGAATACGATCTGCACGCGATCACCCAGCGCCCGATGGCGATGTATCACAGCTGGGGGTCGCAGAACGCGTGGCTGCGGCAGATTCACGGCGAGAATAATCTGCACATGCACCGCGACACCGCCGCGCGACTTCGCATCGAAGACGGCGACTGGGTGCGGGTGACAAGCAGCCACAGCTCGATTGTGGTGCCCGCGAAAATCATGGATGGCGTGAACCCGCACACGGTCTGGACCTGGAACGCGATCGGCAAGCGCTCGGGCGCGTGGAATCTCGATCCCGATGCGAGCGAGGCGAAGCGCGGCTTCCTCCTCAATCATCTCATTCGCGATCTTCTGCCGCCCAAGGATGGCTATCGCTACGCCAACGCCGATCCAGTGACCGGACAGGCGGCCTGGTACGATCTTCGCGTGCGCATCGAAAAGGCCGCTGGCGCGCACGAAAACAGCCAGCCGCGCATCAGCGAGGTCGAAACGCCGCCGCTTCCAAACCGGCCTGACATTCTGCGCTACGGCAAGCGCTTCCGCCCGAAAGCGAAAGTGTAATGACGGCGCTGCCGCAACAGACCGGCAAGCAGCTCGGGCTTGTCATCGATCTCGACATTTGCGTCGGCTGCCACGCCTGCGCGGTGAACTGCAAGGAGTGGAACTCGGGCGGCGTCGCGGCGCCGCTCACCGACCTCAATCCTTACGGCGAAGACCCGCTCGGCGTCTGGTTCAACCGCGTTCATTCTTACGAGACGGACAAAGGCGGGAAAGGAACGACCGTGCATTTCCCGCGCTCCTGCCTGCATTGCGCGGAGCCGGCTTGCGTCACCGTCTGTCCCACCGGCGCAAGCTACAAGCGTGCGGAAGACGGCATTGTGCTCGTGAACGAGGATCTTTGCATCGGCTGCAAGCTCTGCTCCTGGGCCTGCCCTTACGGCGCGCGCGAATACGACTACGACGCGGGCGTCATGAAGAAATGCACGCTCTGCATCGACAAGATTTATAACGAAAATCTCGATCCGGCGGACCGCGTGCCTGCTTGCGTCGCGACTTGTCCGACATCGGCGAGGAGCTTTGGCGATTTCGCCGATCCGAACTCCGATGTTTCGAAGCTCGTGCGCGAACGCGGCGGCTACGATCTGATGCCGGAAATGGGCTACAAGCCCACCAACAAATATCTGCCGCCGCGCACGAAGAACAAGCCGGGAGACAACGCTCACGCGCTCGTGCCGATGATGGATCAGCCGGCGGGATTCCTCGGCTGGGTCGATCGCATGTTGTCGAGCCAGTAATATGCATCCCGCGTTTTCCGTCATCATCTTCACGACTGTATCGGGCGCGGGCTTCGGCCTGTTGTGCTGGCTCGGTCTTTACGCAGTCGCGGGGCTGCTGCCGGCGAACCAGATTTTCGCTTTTATTTCTATCGCGCTTGCGTTCGGCGCGATCGCCGTTGGGCTCCTGTCGTCGACGTTTCATCTCGGACATCCCGAGCGCGCATGGCGCGCTTTCTCGCAATGGCGGTCCTCCTGGCTTTCGCGCGAAGGCATCGTCTCGATGCTGACTTTCGTTCCGGCGCTCGTATTCGCCGCCGGATGGATTCTGCTGCGCCGCTCGGACGGAATATTCGCGCTCTCGGGCGCGCTGATGTCGCTGCTTGCCACGCTTGCCGTGGTTTGCACCGCAGGAATTTATTTTTCGCTGAAGCCGATTCTCGCCTGGCACAATAACTGGGTGATGCCGAATTATCTCGCGCTCTCGGCGATGTCGGGCATGCTGCTCTTGACCGCGCTCGCGAGCGTCTTCGGTTACGCGACCGCAACGACATATTGGCTGAGCCTCGCGCTGATCGTGACCGCGCTACTCGCGAAACTTGGATACTGGCGTTTCATCGATAGCGCGCCTGTCGTCAGCACGCCCGAGACGGCGACCGGCCTCGGTTCGCTCGGCAAGGTCCGGCTGTTCAAGGCGCCGCACACGTCGGAAAATTATTTGATGAAGGAAATGGGTTTTCGCATCGCGCGCAAACACGCGCGCAAGCTCAGGATTATTTCCGTTCTGCTTGGGTTTGTTGTTCCGTTTTTGCTGCTCGTCGTCGCGCAGCGAGCCGAAGGATTTCCGGCGGCAGCCTTTTCGGTCGCCGCCGTTTGCATTTCGCTGACCGGCGTGCTGACCGAACGCTGGCTGTTTTTCGCCGAGGCGAAACACACGGTTACCCTCTATTACGGCGGCAGCTTGGGCGCGGGCTAGGCTTGGTTCCTTCGCCGTTTGAGTGACTGCGGCCGCCATGCCATCGCCGCGAACTTTTGCATCGCTTTCGTCGTTGAGAGAGGAAACCCCACAGCGCGGGCGTATCATGTTTCGCACCACCGGATGCATTTTGATCTTGATCTTGTCGTTTGCCTCCGCGAGCGCTGAAGACAGCACGGCAAAAACGAGCGACGCGCAAAAATCGATCTGCCTCGTTCTCGAATCGGCCGCCCGCGCGAACGATCTGCCGGTCGAATTTTTCGCGCGCCTGATCTGGCAGGAGAGCCGCTTTCATCCAAACTCGGTCGGGCCGATCACCCGCAGCGGCAAGCGCGCGCTCGGGATCGCGCAATTCATGCCGGGCACCGCGGCGGAAAGAGACTTGCTCGATCCGTTTGACCCGCTGCAGGCGTTGCCGAAATCGGCGGAGTTCCTGCGCGAGTTGCGGCGGGAGTTCGGCAATCTGGGCTTGGCCGCGGCGGCCTACAACGCGGGCCCGCGCCGCGTCCGGGAATGGATCGCGGGCACAGGGCCGCTCCCCTCCGAGACGCGCGCTTATGTGCGGGCGATTACCGGCGCATCGGCGGAACAATGGTCGAAGGG
>Ga0070682_100000471_pt1 | contig 25359 bp, 19 predicted proteins | sample KBSC63LmetaG_FD_64668 | JGI IMG/M metagenome (GOLD analysis project Ga0070682, IMG submission 64668) | Corn rhizosphere microbial communities from Kellogg Biological Station, Michigan, USA - KBS C6-3L metaG | ecosystem: Host-associated > Plants > Roots > Rhizosphere | place: USA: Michigan...
CAGGGGCAGGGGCAGGGGCAGGGGCAGAGCGAGAGGGAGAGAGCGGGTGCGGAGGGAGTGGGTGCGCGTGCGAGACGTGGCGGAAGAATTGTGTGGTCGCGGGGCGCGTGGCGGTGCGCGCGCGTGCGTGCGAGGGCGCGGCTTGCCGGGCGGTGCGGCGGGCCGTGAAGGGCGCTTGGCGCGGGGCGCTTACTCGGAGCCGAAGGGGTTTTCGGCGTCGAGGGTGCGCGGCTTTTTGCGGGGTGGGGTCGAGACGTCGCCGGGGTGGACGGTGGAAGCGGCGGGGATGGGGGTCGTCACGGTGGTGGTGACCGGCTGCTTCACGAAGGTCGGACGGCGGCCGCCTGGGTTGCGGGGCGACGTGGCGGTCGCACTCGCGCTGGAGAGTGGATCGACGCTGGCGGGGGGAGCGGCGGCGGCGTCGTTGGTGCCCGTGGTCGGGCCTCCGAGCGAGGGCGAGGTGGCGGCGGGGGTTGCGGTGGCGACCGGGGGCTTTTCGGCGACGGGCGCGGCCGACTTCGCGGGAGGCTCGTGGGTCGTGAGCTTGCCGAAGGCGAGGTAGCCGAGGAGCCCGACGGCCGTGATGCCCAACCCGACGAGCAGCGTGCTGCGGCGTTCGGGGCGCAGCCGCTTTTCGGTGATGTCGGCGAGCGCGGCGCCGCCGAGTGTGCGGCCGCCTTGCGGGGTGGCGGAAGGGCCGACCACGGTGACGGGCTCGTCGTCGGGTGGCGGGAGGGATTCGGCGACGCCGGTCTCGATCGCGGTGATGGCGTTGTCGATCTTCTGCCGGATGCCCTCGATGTGGTCGCCGAGCGCGTTCTTCAGCGTGAGCGCCACGTCGGTGTCGGCCACGCCGGCCTTCTCCGTGATGAGCCAGCGCTCGAGCGCGCGCCCGAATTCGGCGGCCGACGGGTAGCGTTCGTCGCGATCGCGCGCCATCGCCTTGAGCACGATCGCCTCGAGCTCCGGCGAGTAGTTTTCCGCGCCGGCGCGGGCGCTCGGCGGAACGATCGGCTGCTCGAGCAGCTGGTACAGCGTCGAGAGCGCGTCGCCGCCGTGGAACGGCCGCTCCCCGACGGTCGCTTCGTACAGCATGCATCCGACGGCGAACACGTCGACGCGACGGTCGATGTCCCGCGTCGTCACCTGCTCGGGCGCCATGTACGCGATCTTGCCCTTCACCTCGCCGGTTTGCGTCGGCGCGTGCAGCTGGCCACGCGCCTTGGCGACACCGAAGTCGGTGATGCGAACCTGTCCGTTGGCGGCGACGAGAACGTTCTGCGGAGAAACGTCGCGATGCACGACGCCGAGCGGCTCGCCGTCCTCGCCCACGAGATCGTGTGCCGCCTGCAACCCGGAGCACACGCGCGCCATGATGCGCGCCGCCAAATGAGGGTGGAGCTTCTTCCCGGGAACGGCGTCGAGGAACTCGCGGAGCGAGGCTCCGTCCGAGTAGTCCATCACCAGGTAGTCGACGCCGCGCTCTTTCTCGACGACGTGGATGGTGCAGACGTTCGGGTGCGTCAGGAGCGAGGCGATGCGCGCCTCGTCGAACAGCGTCCGGAAGAACTCGTGGCTCGCGTTGTCCTCGGCGAGCGCCGTCTTCAATGCGACGAGGCGCCACTTGCCCGTGCCCGGGATGATGCGCGTCTCGCGCGCGACCCAGACGCGTCCCATGCCGCCCACCCCGATAGGGACAAGCAGCTGGTAGGAGCCCAGCATGTCGCCGCTCCGAAGGGACGCGCCCGAACTCGCCAAGCTTTGATTACGATAGCCGACCGCGCGCCCCCAGGCCAAGGCATCCTCGGGTCCGAGCTTTCTCCATAAAGACCTACAAGTGGGCTTGCCAGGGCTTGAAGCCGGCCGGCCGCCGGTCGAAAGGGTTCCCATGAGCCTCGAAACGGGAGTGGCGCGGGGGGAGGCGGAGCTTCTCGCCCTCGGGCGCATTCAGGCGTGGGCCTTCGGGTTCGCGGAGTCCAGAGCACGGGCGTGGCTCGACAAGAGCGGGCTCGAAAACGTGCGCGTGGCGCGACGCGGGGGGGAAATACTCGGCGGGCTGCTCGAGATCCCGATGGGCCAATGGTTCGGCGGGCGGTCGGTGCCGATGCTCGGCATTGCCGGCGTCGCGGTGGCGCCCGCGGCTCGTGGGGAGGGCGTCGCGCTCACCCTGATGGTTGACGCGCTCCGGGCGGCCCGCTCGCGCGGGTTCGTCCTGAGCACGCTGTATCCCGCGGCCGTGGCCCTCTACCGGGCGGCCGGTTACGAGTATGCCGGTCACCGCTACCGCTACAAGGCCGACCTCAAGACGCTGCCGGCCGCGCGCGACGATCTCCGCGTGGCTCCCCTCGAGCCATCCGCTGCCGGCGCCGTCGAAGCTCTCTATCGCAGCGTCGCTGCCGAACGCGCCGGCTACCTCGATCGCGGCACCTACGTGTGGCGACGCGTGTGCGAGAATCACGACGGCGAGCCGAACCACGCGTACGGCATCTGGGGCGCGAGCGGTCTCGAAGGTTACGCGTACCTCTCGCAACGCGGACCCGACGAGCAACGCGAGCTCGTCGTGAACGACTTCGCCGCCGCGACCGCCGCCGCAGCGACGCGCTTGCTGGCGCTATTCGCGGATCACAGAAGCACGATGAAAACCCTCGCCTTCGCCGGTGGCGCGCCGACGCCGCTCATCCTCGCGCCGACCGAGCCGTTGTTTCGCATCGACCACACCGATACCTGGATGACGCGCGTGCTCGACCCTTTGGGAGCCCTCGCGGCGCGCGGCTATCCCGAGCTCGAGACCGCCGTCGACCTCGAGCTCACCGATCGCGTCTTGCCCGAAAACTCCGGACGCTACCGGCTCGAGGTGAGCGGAGGTCGCGCCGAGGTGACGCGCGGCGGCACGGGTGCCGTCGCGCTCGACGAACGAGCGCTCGCTGCGCTCTACACGGGCCTCTTCGCGCCGGCGGCGCTGGCTCGTGGCGCGAACCTCGCGGGTGACGCGGTCTCGCTCGGACGCCTCGCGACGCTTTTCGCCGGACCTTCCCCTTCGCTCTGTGACTACTTCTGAAAAGCGCCCAGCGCGCGAGCGGCTGTCAGTCGCCGTCGTCGCCGTCGTGCTCACCGTCCTCGGGTGTCGGCACGAGGCCGCGCGTCCCGACGGCAAGAGAGCGACCGCGCCGCGCGCGAGCACTCCGCCGAAGATCGCCGACGGCGTCGTCGATGCGGCACTCGCGACGCTGCGGCAGGAGGAGACGGCGCTTCGCGCGCGCACCGATTTCGCGACGCTTCCGCCGTCGAGTCGCTCGCTCGGGGCCAACCCGTACGCCCTCGTTGCACTCCCGGGCTCGGGGTTCGTCGGGATCCTGCGCGGTGACTCGCGCCTCGTGTTGCTCGACCCTGAGCTCGCGGAGCGGAGCGCCCTCACCACCGCGCCGTCACCGAGCTCCCTCGCCGTCGACGCACACGACCACGCTTTCGTCACGAGCCCGCTCTCGCCCGCGATCGAGCGCTTCCGGGTCCAAGCGCACGGTCTCGAGCGCGACGGTCAGCTCGCCGTTCCCGGCGCCGTCGCGCTCGGCGTGGTGGTCGCCGACGAGCGAAGCCTCATCACCTTGGATTTTGGAGGCGATCAGCTGTTCGCGTGGTCTACGGCGGAGGTCACCTCCGTTCCACCGCGCGGCGCAGCTCCGCGTCGCACGGCGTCGTGTCGCGGCCCGATCCGCGGCGCGCTCTCGGCGCGCTTCCTCGTCGTGGACTGCCTCTTCGACCATAGCCTCGTCGTCTACGCGCGCGGTGACGACGGCGCGCCCACGCGGATCGTCGGTCGCGTGACGCACGACGGCCCGCTGTGGTCCGTCGCGCTCCTCGAGCTCGGCGACGAGCTCTTCGTTGCGGCGGGCGGCGTGGAGGACCATCCGCTCGTGCGCCGCGACCGCATTTTCGGCTACGTCGATTCGTTCGTCTTCCTCTACTCGCTGCCCATCTCCGGCTCACCCCCGGCGGACACGGGCGAGCCCTTCGGGCTCACGCGACGCGAGGCGACGAACGTCTCCGAGCTCGGTGTGCTCACACCGAAGGCGCTCGCGCTCGAGGCCGATGGCTCCGTTCCCGTCACGCTCGCGCTCGGCTACGGCAGCGATCGCGCCGTCGAGCTCGCACCGGGTCGCGCTCCCGCGGTGCGCCCGTCGGTCCCCGGTTGCGCGGCGCTCAGCAGCGCCGCGGGGCGCCACGTTTGCGCGAGCCCGCTCTTCGACGCGTGGGTCGATCTCGACGGCGCGCCGCGCTTCCACCCCGCGCGCGCCGCCCGCCCGGGCGACCCCCAAGCGAACGAGCGCCTCGGCGAAGCGCTGTTCTTCACCGGACTGATGGCTCCGGACGCTTCGAGCCGCGGGCGCCTCAGCCGCTTCACGTGCGAGACGTGCCACTTCGAGGGCGGCACCGACGGTCGCGTCCATAACAGCGGCCGCGACGATATTCGCGTGAGCACGCGCCCGCTGTTCGGCCTGTTCAACGACGCGCCGCACTTCTCGCGCGCGCACGATCGCGACCTCACGAGCGTGTGTCACAACGAGTTCGCGGTCGCGAACCGCGGCAACCCCGTCGATCCGTGGTTCACGCTCGACCCCGCGCGCTTCCCGTGGCTCGCGGCGTTGGGCGTCGGTACGGGGCCGCTCTCGCCGCTCGAGCTCCGGCGCGCCCTGCTCGCGTTCCTCGCGCGCTTCTCGCACGAGGAGAACCCGGCCGTCGCCGCGCACGCCGAGCCGCGACGCTTCACTGCCGCCGAGCGCCGCGGCGCCGATGCCTTTCGCGAGCGTTGCGCGCGTTGCCACGCCGCTCGCCTCGTTGCGAACGAGCCCGCGAGCGAGGTGGCGTTCGAGCGCTGGGAGGCGCTCACGCTTTCCGACGCCACGCCCATCGTGTGGGCGCGCGGCGACTACGAAAAGACCGGAGTCGTGCCCTACGTCGACCCGCGCGGCACGCGGATCCCGTCGCTGCGACGCCTCTACACGAAGCGCCCGTACCTCACGAACGGCAGCGCTCCGACGCTTGGAAGGCTGCTCGAGCTCGTGCGTTTCTCGGCGCGCGAATTCTCTCACGCGCCCACGGACGCAAGCGGCCTCGTCAGCCTCGACGCTCGCGAACGCGCAGACTTGCTCGAGTTTTTGCGACTGCTCTAGACCGCGCTCGGCGCGACGTGCACACCGCCCACGATCGGATCGACCGCCGTGAGCACGGCGACCTGGATCTCGAGGCGGCGGCTCGGGCTGATGGGCGAGCCGTCGAGCTCGACGATGCTGAAGCGATCGTAGACGCGCGTGCCGGTCGTCTTCACCTTCGAAGAGACGATCTGCACGCGCTGATGAAAGAGCGCTTGCGCGAGGGCCAAGAGCAGCCCCGAGCGATCGCCCGTTTCGACCTCCAGCGTGGCGAACGAGCCGTCGACCCCTTCGAGGAAGCGCACGACCGTCTCCGATGCCGACGGCGTCGCCGACTGGCGTCCGCCAGGCTCGTGGACGCGGCTGCGGTCGACCTTGCCTTCGAGCAGCCCGACGAGCGTCTGGCGCAGCGTCTCGATGTGCTGGTCGGTGATCGGCTCCTTGCGGAGCTCCGGCGGATCGTGACGAACCCAGAAGACGTCGAGCGCCTCGTCGTTGGTGTCCGGCAGGCGGCGCGTGTAAGCCTCGGCCTCGATCACGTCGAGGCGGCTCAGCACGAGCGCAGCGCTGATGCTCGCGAGCAGACCGGGCCGATCCTCGGCGACGACGCAGAGCGCCGTGCCCGGGCGGTTCGACGGGAAAGGCCCGATGTTCACGAGCGCTTCGCCGCGCGAAGCCGCGATCGCCGCGTGGGCCGAAACCGCGCGTCCGTCGAAATTCCGGCGGTAGCTCTCCGGCATCGAGGCCGCGAACTCCGCAGGGGGTGGAGGAGCCGAACTTAGTCTCACGAGAGGCCTCGCCAAACTCGACTGGAACATACGCGCAGGTTCAAGGTGACAGAGTCCTATTTCGGCAACATGTCGAAAGAGTAACCAGCAAAGAAGAGACGCAAACGCCGAACAAAGCGCGAGGTTCGCTCACGGTTTTTTCTTCGGGATGCCCTTCACGACCGTGGGCGTCGTGCCCGGCGTGGTTCCCGGCACGGTGGTCGGCGAAGTTCCCGGCGTCGTCGCGGGCGGCGGGGCCGCGGGCAAGCCGGGGAACAACGTCGGGAAGGTCGTGGGCATCACGCTCGGTAGCACGGTGGGAAGCGTCGTAGGCATTCCTGACGGAATCGTGATGGGAGGGAACGTGCTCGGCAGTGTGAGCGGAAACACGCCGCCATCGCGCGGCGGTGTCTGGGGCTCCGTCGTCGTGCCACTCGGGTGCTCGACGTGGGCCGGCGGTGTGAGCGGCGGCGCCGTCGGTGTGCTCGTCGCGGTGGGGACGAGCGCGGTCGACGGCCCTTCCGCGGTGAACGCGTTGGTGGGCGGCGTCACCGGCGTGTCGTCGACGGGCGGCGGCGGCGGGAGCGGCGCGTTCTGCCCGCTCCACACCACGTAACCCGCCGCGCCGGCTCCGCCCGCAACGAGCAAGAGCGGCACGATGATCCACGCGACGCCGCTGCTCCGCCGCACCGGACGAACCTCGGGCGCGCGCGGCACGACGAGTGGCGGACCCACCGAGGTCATTCCCGGCGTGCCACCCGCGAGCACCTGCGCGAGCGCGGGCGCTTCGGCCGTCGACCCCTTGGCGAACGAATCGCGGCGTTCGGGGGCTAGCGTCCTCGGCGCCGCCGCAGCGGTCGGGGGTAGCGGCGCCTCGCGCGCGGCGAGGATCCCCGCGGGGCTCAGCTCGCCCGCGAAGTGCGCGAGCGCCGTCCGGAGCTCGTGCGTGCTCCCGAGGCGTGCGTCGCGCTCGGGAGCGATCGCGCGTTGCACGAGCTCCACGAGCCCGGGTGGCAGCTGGGGCTCGAGCGTGCCGAGCGAGAGCACGTCCCCGGCCAGCACCTTGGCGACGATCACCTGGGCGTCGTCGCCGTCTGCCGGACGCCGACCGCTCAGCATCTCGAACAGGATCACGCCGAGCGCGTACACGTCGGCGCGGCCGTCGACATCGCTCGCCGCGTAGAGCTGCTCGGGCGGCATGTACTCCGGCGTGCCCATCACGACGCCCGCTCGCGTGAGCCCCTTCTGGCCCTCGTAGAGCTTGGCGATGCCGAAGTCGATCAGCTTGAGCAGCGGCCCGCCCGTGCCGGGCGTGATGAACACGTTGTCCGGCTTCAAGTCGCGATGCACGACCCCGATTGCGTGCGCCGCCTCCAGACCGGAAGCGACTTGCAACGCGAAGTCGACGGCCACCGCCGGCGGCAGCTTGTGCTCGCGATCCATGCGCTGCTGCAGCGACTCCCCGCTCAAGAGCTCCATCACGAGGTACGGAAGACCGGCGGGTCCCACGTCGACGTCGGTCACGTGCGCGACGTGGGGGCTCCGAATCGTGGCGGCGACGCGCGCCTCCTGCAGGAAGCGCTCGGCGAGGCCGGGCCTGCCCGCCAGATCCTCGTGCAGGAACTTGAGCGCGACCTCGACGCGCAACCCCTCGTGGCGCGCCTCGAACACGCTGCCCATCCCGCCGTCGCCGATCAGGCGCACGATGCGGTACTTGCCGCCGATGAGATCGCCGGGTGCGGGCACGTTAGGAGCTCCTCTCGACCGAAGGGCGAGCCATCAGGGCGCCTTGGCTTTCGGTTGCCACGGCACGTCCCGAACGCCCGCCTCGGCATTGGCGCGTCGGGCGAGCACGAAGAGGAGATCGCTCAGGCGGTTCAAGTAGTGCACGACCTCGTCGCGGACCGGTCCCGTGTGTCGGGCTGCCAACACCCGGCGTTCGGCGCGCCGGCATAGCGTGCGCGCGAGGTGCAGGTTCGCGGCACCCGGCGAGCCTCCGGGCAGAATGAACGAGCGCAGCGGCTCGAGCTTCGCCTCAGCCTCGTCGATGTGGCGCTCGAGGCGCGCCGTGTCCTCTGCGCTCACGAGCTCGACCTTGAGCTTGTCGTGATGACCGGGCGCACACCCGAGCTCCGCCCCGACCGTGAACAGGTCGCTTTGCAGCTCCGCGAGCAACGTGTCGAGCGGTCCTGGACCCAGCGCCATGCGGGCCATACCAAGTCCCGCGTTGAGCTCGTCCACGGCGCCGTACGCCTCCACCGCCGGGGCGTCCTTCCAAACCCGACGACCGCCGAACAGCCCGGTCAGGCCGGTGTCACCGGTGCGGGTGTAGATCTTCATGGCGGTTCTCCCGCCGACCTTGCCACGAGCCTGCGGGGCCTGCCCGCTCGGGCTCACGCCGAGAAAATCTGCTGGATCTCGCCTTCCATCGCGGCCGGGGCAACCTTGCGCGCGAGGGCGAGCTCCTGCACCAGGAGGCTGCGCGCCTGGTCGAGCAGGCGGCGCTCGCCGAACGACAGGTCCTTATCGAACTTCAGGCGGTACATATCCCGAAGAACCTTGGCGATCTCCGAGGGGAGGCCGCTCTTCAGCATCTCCGTGTACGCGCGGAAGCGACGGTTCCAGGGCTGCACGTCCACGGCAACCTCAGGCGCCTTCAGAATATCGAGGATCTTCTGAGCCTCTTTCTTCTTCATCACCGGCCGCAGCCCCACCCGCTGCACGGCCTCCGTCGGGATCATCACCTTGAGTCCGGTGTCCCGGATCTTGATGACGTAGCAGGAGGTCTTCTTCCCGCCGAAATCCCGGTCCTCCATCCGCTCCACCTCCCCGACGCCGTGCGACGGGTGGACGGCCATATCGCCGACCTTGAAGGTGTAGTGGGGGGTAACCGGAGCAGTTAAAGTCGATTCCATTCCGCCTCCTCGTGCCCCGGCCGCTCGCGGGCGCAGGGCGTTAATCGGCTGCGCCGCGACGGAGGATCCGCCTCGGACTGAGTTTGGCCGCCCCTGATCGAATGCCTGGGCCGAGTTAGCCTCCGTTCCGACCAGCGGGGTTCAGCACGGCGGGATTGGTACCACTCCAGCGAGTAAAAGGTCAATTGAACTGCGCATGCGCCCGGCGTCACAGTCGCCGGAAATCGCTAAGCTTTCGGTCGGGACACCCGGGGGCTAACGGGGTTGGTCGGCGGGCTCAACCGGTGAGCCAGCCGGCTCGACCCCATGTTCACCAAACATTTCAGGTACATTCGCGATGGTCGCCGCGCGAAGGCCGGCCACGAGGGCGGTCGCGGGCACCTCACCGGACCATGTAAGGTGGTGTAGGTCTGCGACAATGCTCATCTTCTTGATTTGGTCGAGCCCGAAGAGCTGGCCGGTCGAGCTGCTCTGAAGGTCCGTCCAAGCGTGCTCGAGTCGCGAGCGCTCGTCACCGAGCGTGAAGTCGCCGACCAATGTCACAGTGATCCGGAGACTTGCGGACGCCGCCGCCTCGACAGCGACACCGAGCGCCTGTGCACTTCCCAAGAGCCCGTACGCGCCGCGCGCCCACTCGCCCGAGAACGGGCCCGGGAAGTAGACCGCTGCGAGCGTGTCGCTCGGCGCTTCGGGCAACGTCGAGAGGGCGACGCCGTGGAGCGCCGTCGGCGACTTGAGCCGACGCATCGCGTAAGCCTCGGCAACCCGAGCGAGTGACGGGTCGCCCGCAGCGATGGCGAGCAAACGGTCGTGGACGCTCACGAGAGCGAGCGGTGCGCCTGCCCGAGTGCCAAGAAGCCGGTAAAGCTCCGGCCGCGGCTGCTTGACCTGCGCGCCGTTCGTCAGACGCTCCTGGAACCGGGCGCGGGCTGTGCCGCCGTCGGGCGCATGGAGCGCCGCGACGTACAACGTCCCGAGATCATAGCCCGCAATCGCTCCTGCCTCGAGCTCGCGCAGGTCGATGCCGGTGAGCATCGCGAACGCATCCAGGCGCTCGGCGTCGAGCACGGCGAGCGCGACCGACTGCAGCGCAGAATCCCTGAAAATACGCTGCGGTCGGGCAACGCACAGCCACCTCAAGCCCGCTGCGGGGACGTAGTCGAGCGGCGCTCGGGGTGCGGTGTCCGCGACGGCTGGCGGCGGGCTTGCTGCAGGCTTTGGCGGTGGCGTGCCGCACGCGCTGACGATGCACGCGAGCAGGGCGTATCGCCCGAGCCGAGAGCGCGGGCCGGTCGACGCGCTAGTCGTCGTTGTCGCTGCCGCCGGTGATCGGGATGTGACGGCTGCCGTTGACGAGCTCCTTCAGCTCTTTGCCCACTTTGAAGAACGGCAGGCGCTTCGCAGGAACGGGGACAGGCTGGCCGGTGCGTGGGTTGCGACCCGCGTACGGTTTGTACGGGCGGACCGTGAAGCTTCCATACCCACGAATTTCAATGCCTTCCCCCTTCTGTAGCGCCTCCGTCATGGCCTCGAACACGCAGTTGACCACGAGCTCTGCACGCGCTTTCGTGAGCTCTCCGCGGGCAGCGATAGCTTCGATGAGTTCGCTCTTGGTCATCCAGCCTCTGCTTCCCGACGGGGCCCCAAAAGCCCACGGCGAGTGAGTATGCTCAGACCTAACGTCTGAACTGTCAACGGTATTTCGAGTTGGCCGGGGTCAGCTCCACGTAGTCGATGATCGCGTCGTCGCGGGTCCGGAGGGCGAGCCGGTTCGACGGCGCGAGCAGCACGGTACCGAGCGGGGTCTTCTCGCAGCCCGCTCCCTCGTGACGGAGAGCGAAGGTTCGGCCGGCGATAGTCAATGCGAGGCGTGCTCCCGGGTCGGCCAACCAACCAACGTTCACCCCGTACTCGCCCGCTGAGGGGACGCCGAGCTCGAGCTCGATAGCTGCGACCGGCGCCGGGCGGAGGTGCATGCCCCGGCCGGCGGATAGGCAGGGACGGAAGTCGGGGTGGGCCCAGCCGGCGGACACGGCGAGGGGGGGCCACTCGACCTCGGCTTCCCAACGGTAGGGGTCGCCTAGTGGCAGGTAGGGTCGAACCCGCACGCGCCCGGTCTCGGTCGAGTAGTCGTAGGTGAGGGTGGTGGGGGGGCGCCCTAGGCGCTCCCAGAGCAGTCGGTCGTGAGCGTCCCCGTAGCCGCGGGCCACGACGAGCCCGCGCCGGGGATCGCGCAGTGCCGGATCGTGGCCGAGGTCGTAGCCGTGGTCGGTGCTCGTGAAGACGAGCCCCTTTTGGACGGGCGCAACCTCCCGGCGCTCGAACATGGGTCGTCCGCCCTCGCGCTCGGCGAGCGCGACGTGCGAGTGGACGGTGCTGAGCGCAAAGCCGAAGAAGAGGCCCGCTGGCGCGAAACGCTCGAGGCGGAGCACGACGAGCGCGAAACCGAGCAGCGCGTGCTCGAGTGGTAGCGCATCGGCGAAGAAGCGCGCGCCGCCGCCGGGATAGCTGCCCGGGTAGTAGAACGGAACGTACACGGCGAAGACGCCGAGGACCGCGGCGCTGGCCCAGCGCACGCCGCTGCGCGCGCGCTCGCGCCAGGCGACCCAGGGGACGAGCAGCGCTACGGGCGCCAAGTTGGCGATGTCGAACAGGTGCCAGACGGTGCGCTCGAGCGTCGTGCGGAGCGCGGCGAGCAGACCGAAGCCGTCCACGAGGTGGCGTTTGACGAAGTCGCCGTGCTCGAAGCGGCACCCGATACCCGCGCCGAACCCCCAGCGGAAGCAGCCGGGCGGCCCGTCGGCGAGCGCGTAGTACGCGTGCTGGGTCGAGCGGAAGAACGAGCCCGTCGCGGCTTTTTGGTGCAGGCCGAGCAGCACGAGCCCGGGCGTCAGCCAGCCGAGCAAGAGGAGCGCGAAGAGCGCGCGCTCGCGGGGGCGACTGCGCGCGAGGACGAGCGCCGTGCCGAGCAGCACCGCAACCATCCCCGTCATCGGACGCGTGGCAACGAGCCAGCCGGCGGCGAGACCCGCGAGGGCGACGCGGACGAGATTCGGGCGCGCGGCGAGCGCGAGCGTGCCCACGAGCAAGAGCGCGCTCAAGCCGTGCGACATCGTATCGGCCGTGTGATAGCGAAGCGTCGCGCAGAGCGCGGAGAGCAGCGCTGCCGTGCGCGCGGCATCCTCGCGCTGGAAGAGCTCCTTCGCCGCGAGGTAGGTCACGACGACGAGCAGCGCGGCGAGGACCGGCCCCATCGCGAGCGGCGCGCCGAGGCGAAAGCCGGCGGCGAGCCAGAGCGGATAGCCGGGCGGAAAGATCACGGCGAGCCCGTTGGGCCCGAGCACGGTGAAACGGCCACGGAAGGCGGCGCTCGGGTCGCCCACGGGAAAGGCGAGGTGACCCTGGGCGAGCGCACGCGCTTCGAGAAAGTAGCTCGTCGCGTCGATGATGCGCGGGCCGCCGTGCAGGAAATGCGTGACGTAGAGCCACGAGAGCAGCGTGGCGAGCGCGGCGTAGCGAGCGACGACGAGCGCGCTCGAGGGCGGCGGCGCGCCGGCGGGTGTGCGTTTGGGGGCGAGCGCGACGAGCAGCGCGACGACGCCGAGCACGAGCGCGATCGTGCCGGACGGATCGCGACTCGGTCCGAGCTCGAGGAGCGGCATCACGGACCTTGGATGGCCCACACGTGATAGAGCACGCGCTCACCCGACGGCCCGAGCTCGACGCGAATGCTCGAGCGCGACACCGGGGGCACCTCGAGCGGCACCTCGAGCCAACCGTCCGAGCGCGGCAGCGTGAGATCGCCGACGCGCGTGCCGTCGACGCTCACGGGGACGACGCGCGCGGCGACCGGTGCGACGCGGAACACGAGCGTCAAGCGCCGGCCCGGTTCGATGCCGTCGAGCGTGAACCACTCGCGCGTCCCCTCGGGGCTGTTGCGCCCGGCGTCGAACAGTCCGCGCGTCCCGTCGAGCGGGTGGGGGAGGATCTTCATCGCCACGCGGCCGTCGAGCGCGGGGGCGCGCTCGTAGTGGACGCGGGCTTCGCTCATCACGTCGGCCCAATCGAATTCGGACCGAACGGTCGCGCCAGTCGGGACGTGGAGCGGCTGGTTGCTGCCGCGCAGCGAGTCCCAGTTCGCGCGGTACACGACGACGCTCGGGGCACCGCAGATGACGTTGCCGCGCGCCGGGATCTCGAACAGGCGCGTGCCGAACCAGAGCGGGAGCTCGTCCCACCACGACGGGTAGACGGCGAGCAGCGCCGGGCGCTCGCGCGGGGCGAGGTGCTCGATGAGCTCGACCGCGGAGCCGACGTGGGCGCGCGTGGCGCGTGCGAACGGCAGCTTTTTGTAGCCACCGAGGCCGATGATGTCGAGGCTCGGTCCATCGCTCAGGTAGGGGATGGCGCCGGCGTCGCCGAGCAGCACGATCGACTCGCGCGCGGGGCTCTGGTGGAGCACGCGCCCGAGCGTCACGTGTTGGTCGTAGATGTTGCGGGCGCCGCGGCCGAAATACCAAGCCTGAAAGCGGAAGTTCGACTCCGCCTGCCAGACGAACACGGGAAGCCCGAAGGCCGTCACGGTCGCGAGCGCGAGCACGCGCGGATCACGCGGCTTTCGCGCCGCTCGCGTGAGCACCGCGCCCACGCCGAGCGCCGCCGCCATCAGCAGCCACGCGAGCGCCGGCATCGCGTAGCGCTCGTTCTGCCAGCGCACCTGCCCGTTCAACGCCACGACCATCGCCCACAGGAGCGCGGTCGTGAGCAGGCACGCGGCGCGGCGCCGTGTCTCCTCGAAGAACAGCGCGGCGAGCGCGAGCAGCCACACGAGCCAGCCGATCGCGGGGATCGACTCGAGGTGCTCCTGCGTGAGCCGTAGCGCTTGGTAGCTCAGGTAGAACCACCAGCGTTCGACCTTCTCCCAGCCCGTGAGAAAGGGGTGATAGAGTTCGAGCTTCGCGATCGCTCCCGCCGCGGCGGCCTCACCCGTGAGGAGCAGGTTGGCGACCGCGCTGCCGATCACCACGAGCGCTCCCGGCAGCGCGGCGAGCACGAGCACGGCGAGCGTGACGCGAGGCCCTCGCTGCCGTACCGCCCAGGCGCTCGTCGTCGCGATCAGCGCCACCGTCGCCGCAGCCTCCGGGCGCGTCGCCGTGAGCAGCGCGCCCCACGCGCCGAGGCCGAGCGCGCGCCAGACGATGTCGCTCGAGCGGTCGGCGGGCGTGCTCCCGAGCACGCGGTCCCAGCTCAAGAACGCGCCCACCCACAGCGCCATGAAGAACGCGATCTCCATCCCGCTGAAGAGCGCCCAGCTGAGCGCCCCGACGCCCAGGAGCGCGGGCGGGATCAGAAATGGCGTCCACGCCGGCAGCCGATCGAACGCGCGACGCAGACCGAGCAGTAGTGCGAAGACCGAAACACAGGCGACAACGGCCGCCCACAGCATCAGGTCCAGGCTCTGGAAGCCGAGCGCATAGCCTGCGGCGAGCACGAACGGGTACAACAAGCTCGTGCTGCCACTCGAGTAGCCGTTCCCCGCTACCCACTCGAAGGGGTGACCACGGGCCGCCGAGCGCGCGAAGTCGAAATGAATGAAAACGTCGTCGAGAGGCGCCGACCACGGACCGAAACCGTGCGCTCCGTGACGGAAGTGCTCCGGCATCGCCCAAGAATCGGAATAGAGCGTCTGAAGACGGGCCGAAGCATAGAAACGCGCGGCCACGTGCAGCGTGGCGAGCGCGCAAGCGAGCACGTAAAGCGCCGGAGCGAGCCTTTCGAGCCGGCGCACGTATGGCCGTACCCGCTCGAGTTTCCGGAGAATTGCCGTCATTCGAGGACGCCTCCGCTTTATCACGGCGCCTTTCCGGAGCTTTCCTTGATCGGCGCAGCTTGCCCCGGGCCGGCGGAGGCGCTCTACTTGTCCGCCCCATTGGTGCCGGGAGCCGTTTTCTGAGATGCATTGGCTGGTCGAGGTCTCCCGCGTTGGTGACACCGTTGCTTCCGAGCGGTACTGCATCGATGCCCGGCGCTGGCAGTCCGCACTGCAAGAGGCCCGACGCATGCGTGGGGACGCCGGGGCACTCCCGAAGCTCACGATCGAGCTGACCGACAGCGGCTACCGAGCCATCGATCCGCAGCTCAAGGTCCGTTACGTCGTGAGCGAGGCGCCGCCCGGCACGCCGCTCACCGACGGCGCCCGCGCGGTGCTGAGCACGGCTCCGCCCCCGGCGGTTGCGTCGGCACCGCCCGCTGGGGCGTCGGGGATCCCCCCCGCCGCTCCACTTCCAGTGGAACCGCCCGCGGCGAGCGCCCCGCCCGTCGTGAGCAGTGCGCCTGCACCCATTCCAGTGGTGCCGCCCGTCGCACCCGCCCCGGTTCCGCGCTTGGACGTCGCGCCGACGCCGCCGCCCGACGCGACCACGATCCCGACCAACGTCGTCGAGCCGGTCACGCACACGCCGCCGCCTCCGCCGCCGCTCCCGAGCACGCAGGTCATCCGCCAGCGCGAGGAGATGCCCACCGCCGCGAATCCACTCGCGTATCGCGAGCTCGCCCTCGCCGTGAAGAGCGGCACCGGCCGGCCCGAAGTGGAGGCTTTGCTGCGGGCGAAGCTCGCGGAATTGCGCGCTCAGCTCCCGGAGGACACGCGCCGCTACGTCCAGCTCGCGGTGTTCGACCACGTCTTCGTCAAACGCCCGGTGCGCGCCCCGCTCGGCACGCTGCAATGGAAGGATTGGCGTGGTGAGCCGTCGCTTGCCTTCCCGGGGTTCGGCGAAGGCTCGGAGCCGCCGCCGCCGTCCTCCGTCTCGACGTCGCGCATGCCGAGCTGGGCCCCCGGGATGATGACGAGCGTCGCGCCCGTCGGCGGCTCTGCGCTGCCCGCAGTCGCGACCACGAGCGCACCGCCGCGGGCCGCCACCTCGCCCGCTCCTGCCGAGGCGCCACGACCTTCGGTCATTCCGGCACGCGTCGTCTCGGTCGGTGCGAGCGCGCCGCCCGCTCCCGCACCGGAGCCGATTGCGCCGCCGCCCGCCACGCCCGTCACGATGCCCACCGCCTCGGCGGAGCCGATTGCACCTCCGCCCGGCGCGGTCGACGACGAGGAGATCCCGCTGCCGCTCACCAACATGCGCGCGCCGGAGGAGCTGCTCGCCGCCGAAGCCGCGCGCGTCGCGGAGGCGATTCGCGCAGCCGAGCCCGAGCGACGCTCCGAGCCACCGGCGGAACGGCGCTCCGAGCCGCCCTCCCAGCGTCGCTCCGAACCCCCGTCCCAGCGTCGCTCCGACCCGAACGCACGCCGCTCCGACCCGAACGCACGCCGCTCCGACCCGTACCTCGCGCGCCGGCGCGGCCCGGGCGAGGATCTGATTGGTGATCTCTTCGAGCGCATGCACGAGCTCGCGTTCATGCCCGACATCGTCTCGGGCGCCGACTTCGTCGTGCGTGTGCTCGGCGATCTGATCCCGTGCGAAGCGACGCTCGTGCACGTGTTCGATCTCGGGCGCCGTGAGTTCGTCGTCGTGCGCGCGCGTGGCCCGCATGCGCCGCAGGCGCTCATGTTCCGCACCCCCGATACCGACCCGCTCGTCATCGAGGTGATGCGGCGCCCGAGCATGGCGGCGAACGGCAAAGCGCCGACCCATTCCGGCGCGTTCGACGCGCTCGGCGTCGAGCCGCGCCAGGTGATGGTGCGCGGCGCGCGGCAAGGCGGCCGCTACCTCGGCCTGATCGAGCTCGGCAATCCGCAAGGCGGCAGTCCCTTCCACGAGGGCGAGGTGAACGCGCTCGAGTACGTCTGCGAGCAGTTCGCCGAGTTCGTCGCCAGCCGCCCCGTCGTGCTCGACGAGGACGTCGTGCGCGGCTAGAGCCAAACGGGCGCAGCATGGCCGATCAGACGCGACGGGAGCGGCTGCTCACGTTCCTGCTGTTGCCGATCATCGTCGTCGCCGTGCTCGTCCTCACGGGCGTGATGTTCCGCTCGAGCTTCCAGCTCGAGAAGCTGCGCGAGCAATCGGTCGTGGAGGCGACGCTTCTGCTCGCGAACGAGAAAGCGGACCGCCTCGACAAGAACATCATCGATCAGGACAACGCCGTGCGCTCGACCGTCGACGTGACGGATCGCGCGGGGTTCGGCTCGCGCTGGCTCGAGACGGCCGCGATCCAGACGCCGACGGTGCGCGCCGTCTTCCTGGTCGATCTCACGGCGCCCGGCCACGACGTCGTCGCCGTGGCGTCGCGCGCGCCCGGTCCCGAGAACGAGCGTTTTCGGCGCCTGTGCGTCGAGTTCATGCTGCAAGAAATGAAGATCGACGTGCCGCCGTACGATCAGCTGCGCCACCTACACACCGCGTACCGCGGCCAGTCCTACCTCGTGAGCCACTGGCAGACCGAGCACCGCGGCCGCCGCTACTTGACCGTCGTGTGGCACGACGTGCCGCGCATCGTGCACGACCTCTTTCCCACGCTCTACACGGACATCCAGCAGGGGCGCGTCAACGTGAGCGATCAGGACGGGCGCATCGTGTTCGGGCCGTCGCTCGCGCGGCGCGGTCCGGTGCTCGGCCGTCAGTTCGAGACCACGCTCTACAAGTGGACCGTCAACGTTTCGATGGCGTCGGGGGAGGAGCTCGCCGCCGCCGTGCAGCGCCGCCGCGTGCTCGAGATGGTGCTGGTCGGCCTCTCGAGCTTGGTCGTGATCTTCGGGCTGATCGTCATCGTCGTGGCCGCGGCGCAGGAGCGCCGGCTCGCCAACCTGAAGAGCGACTTCGTCGCCAACGTTTCGCACGAGCTCAAGACGCCGCTCTCGCTCGTGCGCATGTTCAGCGAGCTCTTGCAGAGCGGTCGCGTCGAAAACGACGAGAAGCGCCGCCAATACCTGCAAATCATCGTGGGTGAGAGCGATCGCCTCGCGTCGCTGATCGAGAACGTGCTCGACTTCGCGAAGGTGGAGCGCGGTCGCCAGGCGTACCACTTCGCCGAGGCGAATCTCGGCGACGTCGTGACGCGCGCCGTCGACGTGTGCCGCTTGCGCGCCGAGCGCGAGGGCACCGAGCTCGAGCTCGAGCCGCTGCCCGCCCTCGGCAGCGTGCGCATCGACGAGCGCGCCCTCGAGATCGCCGTGATCAACCTGATCGACAACGCGATGAAATACGCGCCCGGACACGTGTCGGTCTCGGTGCACTCGACGCCCCGCACGCTCGAGATTCGCGTCGCCGATCGCGGCCCGGGCATCGCGGCGGAGGATCGCAAGCGCATCTTCGAGCGTTTCGTGCGCGGCAAGTCGACGGAGGGCAAGCAGGTGCGCGGCAGCGGCATCGGGCTCGCGCTCGTGAAGCACATCGCCGAAGCGCACGGCGGCAAGGCCTGGATCGAGCCCGCGTCGCCTCAGGGCAGCATCTTCGTGCTCAGCGTCACGCGCTGAGCGCGTGCGTGCGCCTCGTCACTCGCCGACTTCGCCGTCGTCGCTCGCGCCTTGCAGCGCGCGCAGCTCCTGATCGCTCAGGTAGATGCTGGCGGCGGCGCGCGTGGGCGAACCGGAAGGCGGCGGCGCAGGCAACGGCGGCGGCGGCGCGGCCGAGTCGTCCTCGTCGGCTTCGAGCTCGCGCGCGACGGCGGCGGAAGCGCCCGGCGCGGCGGGCGCGCTCGGCGCGGCGGAGTCGCTCGGCGCCGCGGCGACGGGCTCCTCCGGCGGCAGCGGCTCCGGCAGGACGATGGCGTCGAGCAGCGGATTGTACTTCGCAATCACGCCGTCGAAAGCGATGCGCTCCGAGCCGGCGAGCGTGCGCATTCCGTCGAGATCGAGCTTCTCCGCGTCGAAGAACTCGCCGTTCTTGCTGGCGCTGAAATGCAGATGCGGCCCCGTCGAGCGGCCCGTCGAGCCCACGTACGCGATGAGCTGCAAGCGCTTCACCTTGTCGCCCGCCTTGAGTCCCTCCGCGAAGCGCGAGCAGTGCGCGTAGCCCGTCTCGATCCCGCCGCCGTGCTCGAGCTTGACGAGGTTGCCCGTCGGTCCACGAAAGCCGGCGAACGTCACCGTGCCCGGGGCCGACGCGTAGATCGGCGTGCCCACGGGCGCGCCGAAGTCGGTGCCGAGGTGCGGCATGATCTTCTTGAGGATCGGATGCATGCGCTTCAGGTTGAAGTGCGACGTGATCGGTGCGCCCGGCACCGGCTTGCGCCAGCCTCCCGTGTGCGGGGAGCGCCCCTTCACGTCGTAGTAACCCCGGAGGTTTGGTGCGTCGTAGTAGTAGATGCGGATCGAGTCACCCTTCGCGCGCTTGACTTCGAGCGCCTCGACGCCGGCGTAGCGATCGAATTCGCCGAGCACCGACACCTCCTGCACGATCAAGCGAATCACGTCGCCGCGCTCGAGGTCCTCGATCGCCGAGTGACCGTCGAGCGCCCTCGAAACGACGCGCGCGAGCCCGCGCTCGAAGCCCGCCTGCTCCGCCGAATCGTCGAGGCTCTTGCCGTCGTACACGAGCGAGCCGGCGACCTGCGTGCGTTCGACCTTCAGATCGAGCTTGCTCGCTTCGAGCAATCCGCTCTGACCCTCGCGCGCCTGGTACACCTCTTCGCCGCTCACGAGATACTCGAAGGCCTTGAGGCGCTCCGTCTTCGCGTCGAGCAACGCCGCGAAGCGATCGGTCTTCGCGCAGTGGTCGAAGCTCTTCATGCCTTGGAACGCGGTGACGATGCGATACGTCTCCTTGAGCGGGACGCCCGCCGCCTGCACCGCTTTCAGGAACGCGTCGGTTCCGACCTTGCCTTCGATGAGCTTGAGCCCGGGCGTGTGCGCGCCTTCGCTCACGCGCCACGGTCCCGGGAGCCGCTGGCGCTCGCGTTTTTTGGCTTTTTTCTGCGGCGGCGGCGCGACGTTCGCCGTCGCTTCCGCCGTTGGCGTCGCGCTCGGCACGTCGAGCAACGTCGCGCGGTGCGGCGCGACGTGCATCGCGATCGCCGTGACCGACGCGATCACGGCCATGCCCATCAACGTACCGAACAGCGCCATCACCGTCGGCGACAGCGACGAGCGCGACGGCGCTAGCGGCGAGCCGGGCGCGCGCACTGCGCCGCGTGGCACGTCACCGAGCGGCCGTTCGTCGCCGAGGTGCTTGCCGATCTCGTCGAGGTCGTCGCCCGAGTCGCCCCGCTCCTGGGTGTGCGAGTGCTGCTCGACGCGGCCGGCCCGTTGGAGGAGGCGGTCGCGCATGGCGCCACCGCGTGCCGGCTCCTGGACCTCTTCCGTGGCCGCCGGCGGCGCGTCGTCCGCATGGAGCGCGGGCGCAGCCGCCGACTCGATCGACAGCTCGGGCTCGAGCTCGCCATCATCGCGCACCATGGGATCGACGATGCGTCCGACGTGGCGGCTGCTCGGGTCTTTTGGACGCGAGGCCACAGAAGACCCTCGGGTAGCAGTGCTCCGCGGTCGCGGCAACCCACCTCGCCCGTTTGGGCGTGCAGATGTTTCGGTCTCTCCGTGCGGCTAGGGCGCCCACCCGCGCAATCCATCGTGATTTTCGACTTGTGGCGCTCGTGGCGAGCAGCCATCATCGGCAAACGCCTGCAAGCGGTTCTGCCATGGATGACCACCTCAAGCAGCTGCTCTTGCTCGGGCGCGAGCACTACCAGAAGCGCGAGTTCGACAAGGCCGAGTACCTGCTGAAGCAGGTCATCGAGCAGACCGATCGCTTCGCGGACGTGTTCGACATGCTGGGCGTCGTCGCGCACAGCCGCGGTGACTTCACTCAAGCCGAGCGCCACTTCGAGAAAGCGGTCGGCTTGAACCCGAACTACACCGAGGCGCAGCTCAACCTGATGGTCACCTACAACGACCTCGGCAAGTACGACGCCGCGCGTGAGATCTACGCGCGCATCCGGAGCCGCGGTGCGGAAGGTGGCAAGGGCGATCCGTTCGCGAAGGGCAAGATCGCGAACATGCACGCCGAGCTCAGTCAGGCGTACCTCGACGCCGGCATGACGTCGGAAGCGATCATCGAGCTCGAGCGCGCCGTGAACCTGTGCCCGCAGTTCGCGGATCTTCGCACGCGCCTCGCCGTGTTGTTTCGCGACTCGGGTCGGCCCGAGCGTGCACGCGAGCAGCTCGAGCTCGCGCGTTCGGCGAATCCCCATTACCCGCAGACGCGACTCTTGCTCGGCGTGATGATGCTCTCCGCGGGCGAGCTCGAGGCGGCCGAGGCCGAGTTCGAGACCGTGCTCGAGCGCGACGCCGACCACAAAGGCGCACAAATGTACCTGCGGCTCGTGAGAAGCCGGCTGGCGAGCTCCGAGCGGCCCCCGTCGTAGTCGCGGGGGCGGCACGCATCGCGGCCGTTCGCCTGCGCCCGCTTCGGCGGAGCCACCCCCACGCGAAGCGCGCGTTGACGCGCCCAGTCGTTGCGAACATTTGCGTGCAGCGCGGAGCCAATCGGTGGTCCGCCGTTACAGGCAGAGCGAACTTCGGCGTGCGACGCGCGCGAGCCTGGCGTTCGCGTGTTCGGGCTCCGTGCTAGATAAAATCGACATGGCTTCGTGCAAATCGTGCGGCGAGGAAGTGGACGAGCTCGTGACCGCCAAGATCGGCGGGAAGACGAAGAAGGTGTGCTCCGACTGTGCCGAGCGCGCGGAAGAGGAGGAAGCCGTCGCCGAAGCGAGCGAATCGGTCGTGCAAGGCATGATGGGCTTCAAGGGGCGCCGCTGATGCGACTCGGAACCAACGCGCTCTTCGCGAGCGCGCTCTTCACGGCTTGGGCTTGTGCGCACCAAACCGGTTCGGATCTCGGTGGCAGCGCGAGCGACAACCCTGCCGGCAAAGGGGGCTCCGCCGCGAAGGGCGGCACGGGGGGAAGCAGTGCGAGCGGGGGCTCGGGCGGCAGCTCGGCCTCGAGCACGGGCGGGACCTCGGCGAGCGCCGGCAAGGGCGGAACCGGTACCGGAGGCTCCTCGACCGGAGGATCCGCCACGGGCGGCTCGGCGACCGGCGGCTCGGCGACGGGCGGCAGCGGGAACACGAGCGCGCGCGGCGGTAGCGGCGGCGGTACGGCGGGCGACACGGCGAACGGCGGACAAGCGGGCGACGACACCATCCCGCCCGACGTGCTCGCGAACGCGGACGTCGTGCTGCGTTACATCGCGCGCGGCCACGCCGACACGGCCAACGCCGTCGACACGCAGCTCTTCTTCGAGAACAAATCCGACGATCCGCTGCCGTTGTCGCAAGTGAAGGTGCGGTACTGGACGACGTTCGAGGCGGGCTACGGCAACCTCAACTGCTACTTCGCCGCGATCATCGGCGCGAGCAACGTCACGCTCGACGTCGTCGACGACGGCCCCAACACCCACGTCCTGATTGGGTTCAAGGCCGGCGAGGTCCCGGCGCACAACTCCTCACCGTTCACGAACACGGAATTTCAGATGAAGGTCGACGCTACGGGCAGCGGCCTGTTCGACCAGAGCAACGACTGGTCGTTCGACGGCGGCGCGACGGAGACGAGCCCGCCCGCGCCGAACGGCAAGATCACCGTGTACCTCGCCGACAAGCTGATCTGGGGCTGCGAGCCCTCGAAGCGATGCGCCGGTGACGACGGCGCGGGCGGTCAGGGCGGCCAAGGCGGTCAAGCCGGTGAGACGAGCACGGGCGGCACGGGCACGGGCGGCAGCATTTCGGCCGGGCAGGGCGGCGAGCCGAACGCGGGGCAGGGCGGCGCGTAGCGCTTCGGCGCTTCGCCGTGCGGCGACGTTTCGTCGCCGCGCCGGCCCGTCACGCTCGTTCGAACGCCGTTACCTTCGCCTCGGTGACTTCCGCGAGCACCTCGAGCGCGCGCGGTGCGAGCGCTTCGGGCGTGACGGCGCGTCCGCCGAGGGAAGCCACCGACGCGACGCCGTGCTCGCGGATGCCGCACGGCACGATCACGCCGTAAAGCGCGAGGTCGTTCACGAGGTTCAGCGCGAAGCCGTGCATCGTGACCCAGCGCGAGATCCGCACGCCGATGGCGCCGAGCTTCACGAGCTCGGTCGCGGCGCTCGCGCTCTCGAACGTGCGTGGAGCGGCGCGGTCGGCCCAGAGCCCGACGTGCTTCGGGTGCGTGCCCGCGGCGACGCCGAGCTCGGCGACGAGGCGTCGCATGGTCTCGGTGAGCGACTGAACGAAGCGCCGCACGTCGCGCCGATCGGGATTGAGATCGACGATCGGATACGCGACGAGCTGCCCGGGCGCGTGCAGGGTCACGTCGCCGCCGCGGCTGGTCTTTTCGAGCAGGATCCCGAGCTCGGCGAACATTTCGGGCGTCGCGAGCAGGTGCTCGGGCTTGGCGCCGCGCCCGAGCGTCACGACGGGCGGGTGCTCGAGCAAGAGCACCGTGTCTTCCCCGCGCCCGGCCTGACGCTCGGCGAGCAGGCGCTCCTGCTCGACGACGACTTCGGAATACGGGCGCCGGCCGAGCCAGACGCCGCGCAGCGTACGCGACATACCGAGCCGACCTTACTCCGGGATCTGCTCGCCCGAGTCGCGCGCCTGCTCGCGCTGCTCTTCGATGCGCTCGACGAACGTGCCGGTCAGATCCGGGTCGAATTGGGTGCCGGAGCAGCGCTCGATTTCGCTCACGGTCACGTCGTGCGGCAACGCGCGGCGGTACGAGCGGTCGCTCGTCATGGCGTCGTAGGTGTCGGCGACGGAGATGATGCGCGCGATGAGCGGGATGTCGTTCTTGGCGAGCCCGAGCGGGTAGCCTCGGCCGTCCCAGCGCTCGTGATGCAAGTACACGCCCGGCACGACCGGCGCGAGGAAGCGCACGGGATCGAGGATCTCCCGACCGTAGACCGGGTGGCGCTTGAAGACGTCGTATTCGTCGAGCGTCAGCTTGCCCGGCTTGTTCAGGTTCATCACGCAGCCGATCTTGCCGATATCGTGCATCAACGCCGAGTGGCGCACGATCTCGATCTCCGCTTCGGGCAAGCCGACCCAACGGGCGAGCGCCACGGCGTAGCGCGCGACGCGCTCCGAATGCCCGGCCGTGTAGTGGTCCATCTTGTCGATCGTACGAGCGAGGCTCTGGATCGTCTGCTGGAAGGTCGCCTGCAGATCCTCGTAGAGGCGAGCGTTCTCGATCGCCGCCGCCGCGCGCGACGCGATGATGCTGAGGAGCTTGCGCTGGCCCTCGTCGAAGCGGCGACTGGCCGTGAGCGAGATCACGGCGATCCAGCCCATCAAGCGGTCGCGCATCTTGAGCGGCACCACGGCGACGCTCGAAACCTGCCGGCCCGGGTGCTCGGCGAAGAGCTCGCGCGCGCGCGCCCCGTGCTCGACGACGGGCGCCCCGCTCTTCAGGCGCTCGGCGATGATCGTGCGGTCGAGCATGCCGAGCTCTTCACCCTGCGGTAGTGAGGGCGAAGCGACGATGCTGCGCTGAAAAAAGCCGCCCTCGCCGTCGTCGAGCCAGGTCGCGACCGTGTCGGCTCGCACCTCGGAGAGGGCGCCGTCGGTGAGCGTCGCCATCACCTCGTCGAGCGACAGGCTCGCCGCGATCGCCTCGCTCACCTTGTAGAGCGACAAAGCTTCGCGCAGGCGCAGGTTCTCCGCGGTGAGCCGCCGCTTCTCGAGGCCGCGCTGCACGATGTGCACGACCTCCTCCACCTTGAACGGCTTCAAGATGTAGTCGTAGGCGCCGCGCTTCATCGCGTCGATCGCCGTCTCGACCGTGCCGAAGCCGGTCATGATGACCGTCAGCGTGTCAGGGTGAGTCTTCGAGACTTCCTTCAAGAGATCGAGGCCGCCCATGCGCGGCATCTTGAGGTCGCTGATGACCATGTCGTAGCGCGCGCGCTCGAGCTCGTTCACCGCGCTCGTGCCGTCCTCGGCCGTGCGCACGATGTAGCCTTCCATCCCGAGGAAGTCGGCGATGATGTCGCGGATGAATTTCTCGTCGTCGACGACGAGCACACGCGGGCGATCCTCGGGCGAGTTCGATTCGATCTGGGCCATTCGGGGTGGGCGCGACCGGGGACCGCGGGGGACCGAAGCGTAACACCTTCCGCGCTTCCGTGAGCGGCGGCTCAGCCGCGTGAGCCCAACAGGCCGCCGAGCCCCTTTTGAGGCTCGGTGTCGTGGGAGCGGAGGTAGCTCAGGTTGAGACCGTTGATGAGCGCGTGCGCGACGAAAGGTCCCACGACCGACCCCGTGAGCGCGAAGATCGCGCCGAGCGCGAGGCCCACGAGGGTTGCCCATGTGGCCCAGACCCAACGACTCGGCCCGGTAAGTTGATGTAGGACACCGAACAGCAGCGCTTGGAACCACAGGCCGAGCCACGGCTGGAGCAGCCCGCGGAACAAGAGCTCCTCACCGAGCGCGCTCGTGGCCGCGAGACCGACGATGCCGAAGCCGCTCAAGCCACGCGTGAGCGGACGCAGCTCGCGGTGCAGGTTCTTGGCCCAGGCGAAGCGCGGCACCGAAAAGCGCGTCGCGACGGCGACGAGCGCGCCGAAGCACGCCCCGAGCCCCACGCTGTAAAGCACGTCGCGCGGCGGGCGCAGCGG